>Ga0228711_1000747_pt1 | contig 43201 bp, 17 predicted proteins | sample MedpolnodulmetaG_2_FD_177996 | JGI IMG/M metagenome (GOLD analysis project Ga0228711, IMG submission 177996) | Root nodule microbial communities from Medicago polymorpha collected in Santa Monica, California, United States - brown nodules | ecosystem: Host-associated > Plants > Roots > Nodule...
CGTATGATACTTTTAAAATTGAAACTATATATTTTTTGGGTCGTGTTTGTATATGTTGAAGAATCAAAAGAAAGAATATTTTTATCAAATTTTTTTGAAGGAAAACTTTTAAACAGTTGATCACACATTTTTTAAGAAATAATAATTCTATTTGATTATTTAACAAATATTATATTTTCCCATTTTTTTCTATCGAATTTCTAGTCAACATGCATGAATATGAAAAGAATCTGTTAATTAATGAATTGAAAAGAACAATTTTAAACTTCTAATAAATTAAATACACAACTTTTCAACACAATATTAACATTTTCCTTCCTTCAAAAAAAAAACACAATATTAACATTTATTTCCTTATTCAACATTTCAAAGACATTCTTTTGAAAACATTCAATCTTTCAAAGGCACATTTTAAAATTTTTAAATATTTTTAAAACATCGATAAATTCTAAACACCACAAATTTTTCAACTTTAATTAATCAATTTTTATCATAAAAATGCTACCATTTATAAATTCATTTGAGAAATCAACGACTCAATTTAAATTGAATTACTTTTTGTTAGAGGAATTTAAATTGAATTATAAACATTAAAATCTTTTTAAATTCAGTCCATTTTCATAACTAGAATAGCAACTCAAAATCGCAAACTTACAACTTAAAGAAATTTCACTAATTTATAAAATCAAAGAGACCATCATCCTTTCATATTTCTATTGGGTAAACTCTCTTTTATTTTATCCTTATATATTTAAAATAATATTTGTGATTTAGTCAAAATATAAAAATAAAACTAAAAGAGCAATTATTAAAAATAAAAAGGAAAAGGGTAATGTGCAGAACATTCTTCATCTTCATTCTCTTTCCTTTCTCTCTCTTTTCAACCCAAACAACAAAGAAGATTAAGCTTTCTCATATTTGAATTCGCAATTCAAAATCACTTTTTACTCTGATCTCAATTCCACCACCACTGTTTCTGATCTCAAAAAGCTTCAATTTTAACAAACAAACTTTGATTCACCGAATTGGGTATGCTTCAAAGTTCAATTCAAAATCACCATGGTGAAAATTAGAGAACTGGGTTTTGTTCTCTTACCCAGATAAGAAAAAGGGTTTCTTTTTTCTTCATCAGAATCATCATCTTCATATCAGGGTTCATTGTTTTCTAGATTTGAAAAAAAAGGTGTTTTTTTTTCCTTCCTTCCTTCTTCTGTGTTTGTTCTGTTTGATGAACTATGTTCAAAAAGGTATTTGGTAAAATTCCTAAAAAGTCCTCAAAAGGTTCTGAGAATCGTGAACAAGGTGGAAATTCAAGAAGCCATGGTGTTGCAACCTCAAAAAACAGTGATGTTGTTACACAACCCGGGAGTAGCAAAACTGGTAATTCTTCAAATTCTTCTTTGAATGCAGGACAAGGACAGTTTCATAGTCATGGTAACAAATCTTCATTACCTATGAATGAGAATTCCAATGGTAATTTTAATTCTTATGAAGCTTTACCAGCATTTAGGGATGTTCCGAATTCCGAAAAACCGAGCTTGTTTATAAAAAAACTTAAGATGTGTAGTGTTGTTTTTGACTTCACTGACCCTACTAAGCATCTTAAGGAAAAGGAGATTAAGAGACAAGCTTTGGTTGAGCTTGTTGATTATGTGTCTTCTGTTAATGCTAAGTTTACTGAGAATGTAATGCAAGAGGTTGTTAAGATGGTGTCTGTAAATATATTCAGAACACTTAGTCCTCAACCACGCGAAAACAAGCTTGTTGATGGCGTTGAATTGGAGGAGGAGGAGCCTTCGATGGATCCTTCTTGGCCTCATTTGCAAATTGTTTATGAGCTTTTTCTTAGATTTGTGGCATCGCCTGAGCTGGATGCGAAGTTGGCTAAGAGATTCATTGATCAATCGTTCATTTTGAGGCTGCTTGATTTGTTTGACTCGGAAGATCATAGAGAAAGGGAGTATTTGAAAATGTCTTTGCATCGGATCTATGGCAAGTTAATGGCACATCGTCCTTTCATCAGGAAATCAATCAATAACATCTTTTTGAATTTTGTTTTTGAGACTGAGAAGCATAATGGGATTGCTGAGTTCTTGGAAATTCTAGGGAGTATCATTAATGGTTTTGCATTGCCATTGAAAGAAGAGCATAAATTGTTTCTGGTTCGAATATTGATTCCGTTGCACAAACCAAAGTGCCTAGCAATGTATCATCAGCAGTTATCTTATTGCATTACTCAGTTTGTGGAGAAAGACTGCAAACTTGCTGATACAATCATAAGGGGGTTATTGAAGTACTGGCCGATAACAAATAGTTCAAAGGAAGTTATGTTCCTAGGTGAGTTGGAAGAAGTCTTGGAAGCAACTCAACCTCCAGAGTTCCAGCGATGTATGGTGCTATTGTTTCGCCGTGTTTCTCATTGTTTGAATAGCCCCCATTTTCAGGTATTAAATTTTCAATGCTTTCCTCAAGCTCATTTTCTTTTACCGCTCTTTTTTCGTTGAAAAAAAAAAAAAAATTGTTTATAAAGTTAGGTTTCAGAAACAGCTGAATACTATACCATATGATTGTTTTCCTCATAGTTGAGAAGCAGTGTGAGTGCCAATAAAAGGGTATACTTTCATTATTTTCACATGAGAAGAACTAACACAAGAGTTGCTTTAAGACATATACTTACAATTAAAGACATCAGACAAATCCTTCCTGAACTATGGACTTGCTCTAACATTATATGCAACAACACATATCCTGGTTATTTGTTGTAATCCATAAAATGTCATATGAAGAATAATCATCTATGCATAACTAATTAACGAGTACAGTCAGATTCCTGGTTTCCAGTGAATATATGTCTTATATCAAGTGTCACTTGACTTCCCTTCATAGAAAGCTGCTAAACATGCTAGGATGATTAATTTTGAAATCACCTTTTATTCCAAACAGGTACGGATCCATTTGAGGGCTATGTGGGGCTAAAGCCCCACATCCAACTTTCCGATTTTCTTTTTATTATAAACAGGGGAATAGTTATTTTGGTCCCTGAATGTATAACGAGTAGTTACAATAGTCTCTCAATGTATTAAAATTTTAAAATAGTCTTTGATTTTACACTTTGTTAGTCAAAATAGCTCTGAAGTGATAATAAGTAAGTATATTAAAAGACTAATATGATAATATTAACAAATTATTTTAATGTTAGAGACTATTTTGACTAGCAAAGTGCACACTATTTTAAAATTTTGATACATTGAGGGACTATTATGGTTACTCCTTACACATTCAGGGACCAAAATAATTATTTTCCCTTATAAATAAAACACAATATGTTAAGAATAAGACCAACAAGTCAACAACCTTGTGCAAATCTTGTGGAAAACAAATAAGTGCAACACAATTGCTATGATTTATAAGTTTTTGAAGTTGGCTTTGCTTTTGTCGGTAGCAAGTGCAAGTGTTAGCAACTTAGCCAGATTTTAGCCTCACATGCACCAAATGCCTGGATCCGCCCCTGATTCCAAACCCTGCCTGCAATAGGTGTCTGAAAAATAAAAAACAATTTTTTTAATCTTGATGCAAGCTTATAGAGGTGGGGGATCCCCTATCTCTCTTGTGCTGTTAATTTCAATTTTGTCAATTAACTAAAAGCTTATGGTCTTAGGAGATGGCCCTAGAATGCAACACCAACTAAACCCCTGAAACCACTCTTGATGTTTGTCATATAGTTTTTCTTGGTCTTCTTTTACTTTAACTATTGGTTATTCTTCATCTGATCTTCTCTCCTTATCAATGCTTCTAAAGCTCTCTGTCATTTGTGCCCAGACCGCATAGACGCGATTCTACTATCTTCTCTATTGTGAATATTATCCTTATTTTCTTTCTAATAATTGTATTTCTAATTCTATTTTTCCCCACAAAACCACCCATCCAACATAACATTCTTATATCCGTGACACTGAATTTACTCTCTTGCTGACTTTTTACTGCCCAACATTCACTCACGTACAATATTGCATGTCTTATAATTGTGCGATAAAATTTTCCTTCAAGCTTGAGATGTACTTTTCTATTGCATATGACATTTGAAAAATTCCTTCATTTCATCTTTTCTTGAATCCTATGGTTTCCATTGTTGGGAATCACAAATGTAAAACCAATTGCAGCTGAAAACTTCCACCATTGATGCGCGAAAGTGCACAATTCTGAGATCTGAAATAATACAATTGTTGCATAAAAAATCCTTTGAAATGGTGCCACAAATCACTATAGTTTTGGTCCTAAGACGAAGCTTGTATGTAGTCTCAGTGAATAGACTTTCCTTGGAGCAGTTTAGCTGTGGTGGCTGAAGACACACTCCAGGTCAGGTAACAGCCAGGGCTTTCAGTGTATATTTAGACTCACCTTTTTAGACAGATGCATGCAACCCTGCTGCTTTCTGACTTAGGGTTAACAAAGCTCATACATTGCGAGCCCAATCCGAGAGAAGTTACAGTTTATTCCTCGATGACCAATCAGACACAATAGTAAATGAGTTCAATATTACATTTCAGCATGGTTGTGCATTTTACCGTCTTACTCTATCGAGAGGGCTAAAGATATCACTATTGTTATGTATGAGGGATGGATCTCATTTAGATCACTCACTCCTCTGTACGACCTTTTGCATGTCCAATTACTACATAGCTGACACCCTGTTACCAGTTACGTTTGATTGTATTAAAACATACAACTCCCATTGTAGGAATCCTAGTAACTTCGCATTGAAGGACTACAAATGCTATAGTCTCCTAGAGAAGAGTTGATACCACTCACATAATATTATATAAAGCGTTTCAATCTAGTACAAATAAATGATTTCTATTGATATGTCAAACAGGTCTAGAATCACCTCTACAAAGTTACTTTTATATAGTACGTCCCTTCATAGTTTAGGGAGGTTTATTCTGCTTTCTTAAAGTGTATGTAAGCTTGTGTCTTGAAGGTAATTTTTCTGTTAGTTAGAGATACTGTACAAGTAAATGAAAATAAATGACTATCTTCTCCCTAGAGGAAGTTGATTATATGTTCATCTGAGGCGACTCTCTTACTTTTTATCTTTTATTAAAAAAATTGCTGACTTTCTGTTCATTATGGCCGTGTATAATAGACAAGAATGAGTGCAGCTGTGACTATAAATAATTAGTGGACTACACATTACCTGCAAAACATCTATTACTTTATGGCTGAATTTTGAATGTTGATGTCTCTATCTGAAGAGGTGAAGGCAACCATAACTTTCGTCTAGTAATTGTAATACGACTCTGCCTACAATTTAAAAGACATAATATATTCTGTAAGGAACGATCAATGTCAAAAATAATATGTTTTATGTTTATGTTGGAACTCTTAGTTAATTAATCTACTCACAGAATGAAGTTGTAATCCAATAGTGAAATGATTCTGATTAGATAAATCTTATCATGCATGATGTCATTTTACTTGAAACTATGAAGATGACAAGATCCAACTTATTGAATTTTTAGAGCTTCCAGGCTTGTCATTTTTTCTTTCGTTACATGTCTCGGTGTCAAAAGTGAGATAGTTTCATCTTTTTATGTATGCCATGCTTAGTTTTTACCATCCCTTAAACCCTCTAAATGTAAAGAACAAAGCATGCGTCAAGGGATTGGATTGTGCCAATTTTATTTTAGAAGTGTTTGCATGACTGGTTATTGCTTCATAGCTTTCAACTTATTGTAATATTTTCCTTCGTCTTTTGCATGAATTTTTTGTTGCTTTCTTCATTGATGGGTAGACCTATGCGCCTAAAGCTTGAATTGCTGTAGAAGGTCTACTGCAATTTGCAAGACTTGGCGTAACTGCACTGCATGATGTCTCTATTACTCATGCGATGTTTTTACAGATGATTATATGCATCAAGTGAACAGTATTGTGTTTTGAGAAAGATCTAACTTTGGGCACAAAAAAAAACAAACAATAATTTATGCAGAGCTCAATTTTCCAGTTCCGTCGTGACCAATGGAGCTGCAGTTGCTATGTATTGTTCTTGTTTTCACTGATATTGTCTTTGTTTCAGGTGGCGGAAAGAGCTTTGTTCTTGTGGAATAACGACCACATCGTGAACTTAATCAAACAAAACTGCAAAGTGATACTTCCCATCATCTTTCCCGCATTGGAGAGAAATACAAAAACTCATTGGAGTCAAGCTGTCCATAGTTTGACTTTAAATGTTCAGAAGATTTTTCACGATCTCGATCTCGATCTGTACAAAGAATGTTTACAAAAGTTTGAGCAAGACGAATCAAAGGAAGGTGAAGTGACAGCAGGGCGCGAAGCCACATGGAAACGCTTGGAGGAGGTTGCCACAAAGAAAGCTGCAAGTAACGAAGCTGTGCTTATTAGTAAAGCACTACCTCGCAAATCTGCAGGTTAGATAGAAATGGAACATGTATTCTGTTATATAGCTTCATTTTTTAAGAACGAATTTTATAGTATTTTTTTGGCATGTGATGGGTTGGCCAAGAAAGGCAATTTCTTGAATACTTTGACATTCACTTCCTATAGGAATTGAAGGCTATTTATTATCAAGTAGTGGATAATCTCATATTCACGACAACGTCCAAAGCCTAACTAGTGCATTTTGCTTTTGCTTTTGTAGCTTGAGCTGACACTCGGCACATTTGAGAACTTTTCTTTATAATGCATTTCCAATGAACATTTCATTGACTTTTTGTTACAACAGCTAATCCGGTTCTAAAGAAAGAAAATAAAATACACAAAATAACATTGGCGATTGATCACGGAATTTGGTCGATTGTGCATGTCTCCGACAACAGAGTGACTGTTTTAGTTTTTTGTTATTATGCAACGCTGAGATACACTTGAGCGACCGTCCATTTATCAACGAATATGAGTAGAGTCATACTCAATACTTAAGGTAGTGACTCTTCTTCAAAAAAAAAAAAAACACTTAAGGTAGTGACTTATTCTAAGTGGTTGTGTGCTATTCCCTTATCTTGGATTGAACTTAGTAATTTGATTTCATCCAACTATACTTTATTGGCCCTTCTACTGTACTGGCTGTATGTATGCATGTGCTGATAGAATGTTATTAAGAATTAAGACATCAAGGGACATGTGTTTTGCTTCTCAAATGTGCATTTAATGTGTCGAGAAAAATAAGGGGGCGTTTTGGGGAAACACAAATTATTCCCAGGAATAACATACCTGGGAATGAAAATATGAAAATTTGATTCTTGAGTATTCGTTATAAAGTGTTTGGTAAATAATTTATCATTCCTTGAAAAATTGGAAGTTACAATTTTTTTTTAAATTTATGCAGAATATCATGGGAATGCACATTCCCATCTCTTTACATGGGAATAAATTCATGGGAATAATGAAAGTTATGGGAAGTTACTTCATTCCTAGGAACCTTTATGCTCAGGAATATTTTTTTTTCTCAACCTCATAACAAACATGGGTATAAATTATAATCATTCCCTAGTCATGTATTCTCGGGAATGTCATTCTTAACCTTGAAACAAACAGTCCTAAGAAAAATGTGCTTGAGATGGATAAATGATAAATGCACATTTAATCAAGAGGACAAGGTACAACTTGGTATGTTTTCTCTTATATGTCTATAGGAGAAATACTAGCAACACACATTTTAAAATACATTTTTCAACACACTTTCTTTGATTGATTAAAATTCACATGAGACCCACCAAATTTATATGGGACCCATATGATTTGGTGGGTCTCATGTGAATTTTAACCAATCAAAGAGAGTGTGTTGGAAAGTGTGTGTTAGAACGTGTGTTGCTAGCATTCCTCATGTCTATAGTTTACATAAACTAGAGAAGTTCTTTGGCAAATGTCGTTAGGTTGTTACACGTGCTTTCTCTTTACTTCGGAAAAAAAAAACATAAACGTCGTTTGATGCACGTTCTTGTTCAAAATCAATGAACTTGATTGTTTCTATCATATCTTAGATTCACAATCAATACTACCTCGTCTTTGAATACATCATGTCACCTCTTCCGTAAATACCTTGGTGCCTAAATATAAAACCTTATGAGTTTTTCTGTCCTTTTTTTCAGGTCTCCTCTTAAATTTAAATTTAAAAGTGTATTAATTATTTCTTTACCAAGAAAATGAAAACATTAATTAATTTTCTCATCTAAATGGTAAACTTGTAAAACAATGGCAGTTGTCAACAAAATTAAAACAATCAAATTTTTTAATTCCTGTGTTTTTTTTAAATAGTCTTATATATAGAAACAAGAAAGTATTTGACTTTTTGAGAAATTAATTGGTCCGAATAAATACACATTACATGATAAATGAAATGAATCTCAATCACCACAAAAAATGAGTCTCTACCTCCCATAATTGCAAATGGATTAACATACGTTCAACTAATGATTCACTTAGACCATCTAGAGCACCTCACATTGGATGCTTAAGTGGGTCCCCTATGTCCACATCACCAATTTTACGGTAATATTTAATAAACATCAATTTTCTCCAACTCAGCACCTCAAAAGAAATTATTAAATAGGCCCCACAAATAACTCTATATCATTTCAATTTTAACAAAATTTATTCATTTTACTAAGATTTATTAAATGGAATCCATGAAAAATGAAGAGAGAGTGCTTCCATATCCACCCTCCTCCATGAGCACCCATATGTTATACTCCACAATGGAGTGCCTATTTAATGTGGTGCTAAATAGGTGAAACACCCCCATTGTGGATGGTCTTATATGTTTTTTTTGAAGGGACTCGCATAATTATAGGTGACAACTTAAATGTGTTTTAAAATTAACCAGAGACTCATCCGATACTCGTATCTTTGTCCAAGATGAATCATTATTAACTTTCACAAATTTTTGTTTATGATCTTCATATATCTATACTATATATGAAGAAAACTACCCCTTTCAGCACTTTTGGGTTGAATTTTTTCTTTCAAAAATACCCTCAATTTTCAATACAAATAACACATATAACAAATACATAAGAATAAATTTAAATATTAAAATAAAAATGTAACAAACACAAATGTTCAGTTTTTTCCTTGTCATTTAAAAAGTGTAACAAACTCTATGAATCTATATATATTTATTTTTTCATTATCCAAACACAAATGTTCTTTTTTTTCTTTATTATTTAAAAAGTGTAACAAACTCTATGAATGTATATATATTTATTTTTTAATTATTCCAATTATACCCTTAAACAACAGTTTTTTCCTATAATAAAGATTGTTGTTGGTGCCATTAAAAAATAAGAATTTAGATTATATATTTTTGTTATATTGTTGGTTTCATTGAAATAGATAATCATGATTAGTTTGATTTGTTATAATTTGAAAGTAAAAAACAATTATATTTTTACTTTTAATCAAAATTAAAATTTCATAAAAAATATTGTTGATAATTTTCAAACGTTAGCACAATAAAAAGAGCAGAAAGACGGGCAGTGAGTGCCTGTCTTTTTACTAGTAGTAGTACTAATAATAATAATAATAATAATAATAATAATAATAATAATAATAATAATCTATACTATATATAAAGAAAACTACTCCTTTCAGCACTTTTGGGTTAGATTTTTCTTTTCAAAAAGACTCTCAATTTTCAATACAAATAACACATGAAACAAATAGATAAAAATAAATTTAAATATTAAAACAAATGTAACAAACACGATATGAATATATATTTTTTGTTTTTTTTTCCTTTATCATTTAAAAAGTGTAACAAACTAGATGAGTGTATTTATACTTACTTTTTTATCATTTCAATTATACCCTCAAACACCTTTTTTTATAATAAAATTGTTGTTGGTATCATTAAAAAAAGAATTTAGATTTTTTTTTTGTTATATTGTATTATTGGCGGTGTCGTTGAAATAGATAATCATGGTTAGTTTGATTTTTTATAACATGAAAGCAACAATCATTTATATTTATTTTTTTAGTTTTTATCAAAATTTCATAAAAAAAAAACTGTTCATGATTTTCAAACGTTAGCGCAATAAAAAGAATGGGAAGAGGGGAACGTGAGTGGCCGTCTTTTCACTGGTAATAATAATTTAAACCACGCCTTTCAACACTTTGTGCTGGATTTATATTTGCAAAAATACGCTCAATTTTCAATACAAATCACACATGTAACAGATAGATAAGAGTAAATATATAAAGAAAACTACTCCTTTCACCACACTTTTGGGTTGGACTTTTCTTTTCAAAAATATCCTTAATTTTAAATACAAATAGTCAATTATAAAATAACACGTGGATTAGTAATCCATGTCACTAATCATCCTCGTTAACCCTCTTTTACCTCCGTTAACCAGAAATCAAACTCACAAAAAACTAGCACAAAACATAAACTCATGGTACTTTTTTATCAATCACTTTTATGTTGTACATATGTGTTGTTCCCCTCAATACAACCAACGAAGATTGCCAAGTATTTTCATATCCCTTCCAAAAAAAAAACAGTATTTCCATATTATTTTATCATTTTATTATTTTATTAATATAAGTTACTCTTCCTTAGCCTTTGATCAATTGTAACAAACGCGAGCAAAAAATAATGGTAAAGATTGTACTTTAAATCCTAAAAAAAAAAGATTAGTAACAAACATGAGCAAAAATTAATGTTAATGGGCAGACCATTCTCAATGTCGGAATCTATCTTCCATAGAATGTTTTCAGCCATGGTCAATTATATGTAGCTTTATCAAGATGAGCTTCTCAAAATTCAACAAAAGTTCTCATTAAAGAAAGGAAAACAGAAGGAGAAGATGAAGACTTTACGAAAAATATAGTTTTTAAAGATATTCTTTTATCGCAATCATAGCAATGTTTCTTTTACATAACATGTCATTTATACATTTATGTTATGATGTTAATAATTACTATTAGAATAAACAATAAAAGATCATTATTTTATCTTTATTTTATATGCAGGCAAACTAAAATATGTTGAGTTCATAAATAATTGTTATATCCCTTGACAATATTTTGTTTATAAATCAATATATCAATAATTTCCATTAATATTTAATAATTTAAAAAATTTAATCAAAATTATACAAACAAACATAATAAAATAATCATATGCTAGCGTAGTAGAAACAGCGGACAGCCGTCTTTCCGCTAGTACTAAATACTAATAGCAGTAGCTAGAACTTATTGTCCATTTTCTTGATTGTGTGGGAAACATTTATAAATCTTACAAATGAAAGGTATCCCCAACACGTAAAAACCTAACCCCCTTAAATTAAGTAATCCTTAGATTAAGTTACATACATCTCCGGTACAATAGCAAGTAAAAGTCAAAATATTAATTAAAGTTAGAAAGAGCAAGCGACAATATCAAATACTCAAAATACATAATTTGAAATATATCAAATAAAATCCTAATGGTAATCAGTTCATGCATGTAGCTGTTCTGATATTAATTAAGATATGTAATTTTCTGTGCTTCCTTTTTTCTGTGCTTGCCTAATGTTAATTGTTAATTATGTTCAATTTGGTCCAACTAATGTATGTACATTTCGATTAGCTAGTCTGTCTATATTATCAAATTAAAAAGGTATACACGCATACAAGAAAAAACTTATGAAACTGGTTAAGTCTAATCTAGCACGAAACAATAATTCAAGAATTCTCCACCAAAAAAAAAACAAATATAAAGCTTACAAGAAACTTCGAATTTAGGAATTGATATCACTTTTATAAAATAAAAAAAATAAAAGAAGGAATTGATATCACTATATATGCATATGGAACATGATAGAGAGACAAAAGACGAGACGTTAACACAACACAATAAACATTGAAGCTGTTCCATAAACATCAATAAGATACATTTAAGAATGAAGTTAGAAGTTGAAATAATCTCCAAAGAAATCATCAAACCTTCTTCTCCAACTCCATCTCATCTTCGCCACTACCAACTCTCCTTTCTTGACCAAATCGCGCCTATGGTTTACAACCCTATCGTCCTCTTCTACTCTCACAACGACACACTCAACACAACCACCATATCCAACACTCTCAAAAAATCCCTATCAAACATCTTAACTCATTTCTACCCTCTCGCAGGACGAATGAACAACAAAAACTTCATACACTGCAATGACGAAGGAATCCCTTACATAGAAACAAGAATCACAAACTACAATCTCAAAGACATTATTCAAAATCCAATTCCAAATGAATTCAACCGTTTGATTCCATTTCAACTTGACGATATCACAAACATCGCTTTCGGTATTCAACTCAATTTTTTTAGTTGTGGTGGAATTGCAATCGGTGCTTGTCTTTCACATCAAATAGCTGATGGTTTATCATTTTTCAATTTCCTCAATAGTTGGGCAAATATTACTAGAAAATCGATTTTTCCAAAACCTATTTTTGATTCTTCTAAGCTTTTCCCGCCCAAAAATATTTCGGGATTTGACCCTAGAAGTGGTATTACTAAAGAAAATATAGTTTGCAAAATTTTTGTTTTTAATGCTGACGTAGTTGAAAATCTTAGAGCAAAATATATTAATTTTAATCCTACACGTGTTGAGGCTTTATCAGCTTTTATATGGAGTCGTTACGTTGATGTCATTTATAATGATGGTGTACAAAGAAACTATGGTGTGGTTCATGCGGTGAATTTGCGCCAAAAAATGGAACCACCGTTACCTTTAGAATCGTTTGGTAACTATTTACGATTTACAATAACGATTCCGAAGATGAATAGTGGAGAAGAGTGTTACGGGTTAGCGAAGCAAGTGAGAGATGAGATAAAGAAGATTGATAAAGAATATGTGAAGAAGGTTCAAGAAGGTAAGGAGCATTTGGAATTTCTTAAGGAAAGTTTTGATAGAGTGGTCGTGAAAGAGGAATTGGTTGTGTTTAATTTTACCAGTTTGTGTAGGTTTCCTTTGTATGATGCTGATTTTGGTTGGGGGAAACCTATTTGGGTTGGTTCAACTACTTTGACTTTTAAGAATTTGGTTGTGTTTGTTGATTGTAAGGATGGGGGTGGTATTGAGGCCTATGTTAGCTTGAAGGTTGAGGATATGATTAAGTTTGAAGCTGACTTGGAGTTACTTGCATGTGTGAATAAATGAAGAACTTGATTATTTGCTTGTGTTAGCAAAAAAATTAAGATTCAACAACTTTGTAGTTCGTACTATGCAGTGAGTCTGTGGGATCTATACGTAAATATCAGTGGAGTATTGAGTAATGACTGTGTTATATTTTGAAATTGTAAGTTGAATTTACATTTGATCTCGAATTTGAGGAATGAAATCACTTGTCTCTTTTTCTTTATCTCTTAGTGAAATCATAAAAATATTATGACAAAAACAATTAAGAGGTCGTAATGTTTTAGGGCTTAGTTTCTAGTGGATGAGTTTATCACGTCTCTCACCGTGAGTGAGTTTTTGCCGTACGATGTAATATTAAAATAATGGACGGCCACGATCATTGACCAGTAATTCATTGTTACAATGTTCTTCCAGGTTTTATCTAAATACCATGAATGACACGATTCTATTGGTATTTAAAATTCAGTAATGCCACTTCGCCCCATTATTGTTTCTTATTTTCATCTTTTACCCCAGACAAAATTCAACAATATGACCTTCAGATTTTCTCTGAAACGTTTGATTTTCTCGATGGAAATATTTAATTTAGGTTGCATTAATTGTTATGGGTAGATGGAGAGGGCTTAATGTTTAAGTATGATTCTTTCTTCCCCTATGTTTACCCTTTCTTATTTAAATTCATATTTTCCCACAAGTATCCTTCACCTCTGTCATCAGAACCGCCAATGAGTAAAATGATCAACTACCATCGCAGACCACGCCCGTCTTCGGATTCTGAACCTGCATGAATGTGTTTCAATAGGATCAACACGACATTCTTCGGGCCGGAGATAGGTGGATTCTCAATAATCCATGTAAAAAATGAGGTATGAATAAGTTATTTATTGTTGATTTCCGACCATAAACATTTGTTTGCTATGCAACCATCTGGATGCTTGTTTAAGTAGATTATAGAGATAGACGGGCATTGACATTAAGCTAAGCTGGTGGTACCCATAGAAACTAAGATTTTAATGCATGCTTCAGTGTGTAAAAAATTGTGAAATTTTAAGTGCACTACTGGTAAAACAAGATTAAATATTCGTTTATCACTAAGCATTAGTAAGTGATGAGGATTTAATGAACATGTTTTTTATATGGAACATGTTTTTATACGGAAACTCCTTTTGTTGAAGATGTTATTCATTGTGTAGCCTAGTTTAACATATAGACATGTACATGAATGCATATGATATTGCTCAATCTAGTTTGGGTCTAAAATGTTGCAATATTTCATGGTTAGGTTCTTCATGTTCTATACGTATAAATTCTTTCATTTTTGGATTGCGTGGCAGTTTTGGTTAGATAGATCATTATTGGAATAGACATCATCAATGATAATATTGATATCCGATTTAATGTGTTGAGAAATGAGTTTAAAACTTGTTTTTATATGTTATTCTTCACTTATTGTCTGTTTGTATAAATGACATATGTTTTTACGGGTTTACCAAATGTTTTTTCGGGTTTACCAGATGTTGTACATTCATTATTTGATGCATTTCATGTATAGTTTATGTGATGCATTTTGTTTGGAGTGTGAATTTGATTGTGGTGGTTTTAGTTTAAACGTGTCATGTGGTGTCTTTTTGCTGTTGTTTTCCACATGTATATGGGGAGGTCGTTCCTAAGTTTTATAACAAATTCAAGAACGAATTAGGCCCAAAATGTTGTCTGGGTAATGTAGACAAACACTCACACCATGTCGAATTCAACACTTCTTTTGAGAAACCCTTGTTGACTGTCGGGTGGGATAAACTACAGACATTTTACAACTTGACTGGATATCATATAGTCATGTTCAGTTATAAGGGTCATATTTGTAAATTGAGGTTTATTGTTACTTTTGTTCTTTAAATCTATGAGCCACTAATTTTCTACTTTGTTGTTGGGTATGAATCTTGCTCGTTTTAAGGGTTGGAGTATCTCTTATACTCCCTTTAATAAAATTGTTGGATTAACAATATACACTTTTTTAATTCGGATAACGAAAATCATTTCATACAACTTTATATCAGTTTTAAATGAAGAATGCTTTTGTTAATTTCGTTCAATTAAAAAAGTATCACAAAAGTGTTTTCTCTTTCTCGCAAGACTCAACAACACTTAACTCTATTACGTGCAACTTAACCAATTAAAGCCACTTAACTATTCTAAAATAAAAACACACTTTTTTGGAGAATAAAAACCATTGATTCTCATTTCTCAACAAATAAACCATGGAACGCATGTAAATATCCAAAAAAAATGGAAGCTATCAAGCCACTTTGGACAAAACTGAAAATTCAAACAAAAACCCACAAAACATAAATGAAAGTAGTGATTTTAAAAGAGATGTTTTTAGTCCAAATAAATAAAGGTGTAAGATATATTATATTATATTATGTGAACTATATATTCTGAAAATGCATGATAAAATGGTTGATGGATTACATAGAGTGGATTAAAACATCTACCTATTGTAGCCACTGGAACTGAGGTGAAACAGAAAAGAAGTTCAACTTATAGGTATGTATTTTTGTATTTCTTCCCTCGCTATCAAGAAGAGTTTGTGAATAAAAATTGCACTCACAACATGAACAAAATGTGTTTTTCTCTCCTTTTGCCTCTTAGAATAATTAAAACATAGCTTCTCAATGATTCTTTCCTCTCAATCTCTAATTAAGTTTCTAAGTATAGTGGAAATGTGTGATCCCGCTACTATGTTACTACTATGTGTTACTACTATACTATATTGACGTTTTATTGTTCAACATGCACCACACTACTACTAGTGTCCAATCGATAATCTTGTATCAATACTCAAGAATGGTATTACAGATTTTTGTACCATGAATAAATACTCCCATTTAAATTGTAAAACAAATATTGAAAAATGTCCTAGCTAGTCAACATTTGATGAATTACATATAAAAAAAGTATTGTTCCCAAACCAAATAAAGCCAAAGAACTTTATGAAAAAATAGTTAGATATAAGTCTTATACTATTCACACACAAGGCGTTTACAAAGTAAAAAAAAAAAACTTGAATTATGTTTGGTTTACACTGTGATAAATAATTTCAAGCTTCAAACACAGGTTCATCTTGATGATAGTATTTCAAGCTTCCGCGTCCAACCATTTCACACTTTTTTACACGTGAATTATCTACAAACAATTATTTTATGCTATTCTTGTTTATTGCATGAGCTGTGCATATTTAAAATTACACATACTAATATGCATTTTAAATTCAAAACCAATTTTGATCATAATTATTCAAATTTCAAACAAAACATAAATTGATAAGAATCACATTTTACTTAAATGTATCGAAACAAGAATCAATTATTATTCAACTAACTTTTACTCAAAATTAATTCATTTAAAATTAATTACCGTCATTGCATAACCATACCTAACAACAATTTCACTAAATGTCAAATAGATGTTTATTTAAGGCTTATGATTTGGAAGTAAATGTGGTTTAAGTCAATAAAAAATGTTGATTAAATATTATATGTTGTATTCTAATTCTAATTTAGAAATTGTCTGGAAAGAAGTAATTATTTATTTTTATGAAAGATATATAAGGATTGTTGTATTTTAAACTTCACACACATGCTAGATGCAACACATTTTAGATGCAACACACACACACGGAAAACGTTAGAAATTTTTTTAATTGATTACTCTCAATTTCTTGCAATGCAAGTTAGGGTTCTTAAGAAATTAGGGTTTCAGATTTTGAGAAATTAGAGAGAAATAAAAAGAAGAGAGAAAGAGAAGGTTTATTGTTTGTAAAGTTGTAAATTCATTAGTTGTGAAATAAACTTACAAACATGGTTATATATAAGTTTAGTTACATGGCTTGCGTGTCAAGTTATCTTACAAGCCCTAACAAACTTTGCTAAAATCTAGCTAAGTGTAACAAACTTCTAACCAACTTGATTATCTTGTGTTTAATCAAACAAACCTTGATTAAAACACTAATCATATCTAAACTGGGCTTGAATTAAATCTAACAAAATTTACCTATTTTTATAGTCTTATTATATTTAATAAATTAATATTTTTATTTACTTTATGCTGTATTTTAATATTTTTTTTTGTTTCTCTTTTAATAAGCCAAGAAGAAAAAGTTATGAAGAAAGTAAGGAAAATGATGTATTTGCCATATTTTTATGATAATGAATTTATTGAAGGTAATTGAAGACCAACTCAATGCAAAAGGTTTGAAAAGTCAAGAAAAACCTCATTACAACCTTAGCCAAAAGTACTTGCTTGTAGTTAAAAGAAAAAAGACGAAAAAAATGAAGCAGAAGAAACATGTGGAAATTACGGTTGCTAGTAATCGATCATTACAAATGTGATGACTCTAACTTTTGAAAAAGTATTGGTTACACTTTGGTGATTTGGATTGTTTCATGCAATTATTTGCAATCAAGCCAAGGGTGGCTATTGAATGCATGAATTAAGGTCTATAAAAGCCTCACTCTCTGACCTTTGTAACCATTCCATCGTAGTTTAGCTTTGTAACTTTGCATTTTCTTCATTTTCTCTCAACTTTAGAGAACTTTTGTTCTTGCACTTTGCTGAATTATAATCCAAGTAAGCTTTTGTTATCTTTTACATAATATTTGACAATGAGTATGTGCGAGTAGACAACTTTTATCTTAGGATTGTGTAAAGAAGTCATGACGATAGACTTTTCATAAATCTTAATTCTTTCTTGTTTTATGATTTCAAAGAATTCTAATTTTATCTTATTGCTTTAAGTTTGAATTACATATATGATTTTTTTTTTTAACTTGGCTAATCAAGATGACAATTGGTTGAGTCTACAATCGTTGTTGTTATTTACCTAATGATAAATAGTACATAGTGAAACTCCCAAGAAAACCATAACAACTAGTTACACCACACACCCGATTTTTTCTGCGCTCCAAAAAGTAATATTTCAACAATATTCAAATGGTAAAATTACTTGGTTGAAGACCAAAAAGTTTAATTTAGGGAAGTTCAGAGGTGAGATTAGATACATTATAAAAAATTTCGGTCCATTTCTTTTGATTTTCTTTGATCCTACTTTTTCTTTTTCGTAGCCGGATATCGAATTGATGTTGTTGTACATCTTACATAGTTAATGATAGAGAACTTTTTCAGTTCATCTTATTGGCTCACCCTAAATTAAGTATTGTTCCATCCAATTTTAGAATCTCAATGAATCCCTATATTATTGTCTTTTTTATTTATCCATTTTGTTATTCATCCCATCCATAATAAGATATGAATTAAACCTCAATTATTCTGTCGAATCTATAACAAAAAGAAAATGGACATGCATATATTTCTTGAATATCTGGGGTTGTTGAAGTGAAGACCAAAACAGAAGACTATAAAATCACACATGAATATGATGCATTTTACCAAGACATTGTAGTGGGTTTCTCCACCAATGGTTGAAGTCACAAACGAAGTTTGAAATATGATGCATATATTTCAATGCTCTACCACACTTGGATTTTTATTTTCTTAGTGATGATTTCAAGTTTCAACACTAATTTCGTTGTTACAAAAAATATGATTATTACGAGCCTTCCAAGTCATCTAAATGTCATTTTATAAATCAATAAATGTTCTGAGTTTGACAATATAATCTAAAATTGTCATTTTAAATTGGTTTTTTTAAAGTTGAGCGAACTCATATGTATAGTTTACTTGACAATTATTGATATTATTAGGTCGAATACTTTATATGTTATTCAAATTTGTAGCTAGAATTTTCGATTTATGTGAGTGAGTGCTTACCACTCCATCAACAAACAAAAAACATTGAATTAAATTCAACATGCTATAAACTCATACTTACACTATTTTGGGTTGACTATAATTTGCTCTCTTGATTAAAGATCGTGTTACTAACATTACTCTTATTTAAAATAGGATTGAAGAATGCTAGAAGCACACTCTTTTTAATGTTTTCTTTTATTTAGCAAAATCTACGTGAATCACATTACTTCATATGAGAATGAGACCTATTTTTTAAAATGTGAGATCCATATTGATTTTACTCAATGAGAGAATAAATGTTAGATATAATATTAAAAAGAGTGAGATAACATTTCTCAACATGATTTTTGTTTTCAACATTGTTGTGATTTATATTTAGGATGGGAATCATCTCAAATTCCTAAAAGAAATAGAGAGTTCTATTACTAATGTTTTGAACTTTATAAAAGTTCAATTATTTAAAATACTTTTCACTAATTTTTTTTTTAAGGAACTTGTCACTATTTCTATAAAACATATTAATCTCCCCATTTTAAAAAGTAAAATACAAATGATCCTTACTAGTATATTTTAAGGCCGATGATTTGTTTTTTTGAGGGAAGACTGTTGATTTGTGAACATTGACGGAGCCACCTTGGGCTCAGGGGATGCAGCTGCATCCCCTCAAATTTCAAAATCCCCACTAATTTGTTATATATTCATATACCATGAACCCTGAAAAATAAGTGTTGAACCTGCTGAAACTTTGACACTCATCAATGGCTAGTGTTGCACCTGCTTTCACACACATCCACCAATAACCTTTCAAATTAGTATTTTTTAACATGTCTACTTTAGTCAGTTACTAATAGTATGGTATTATATTGAGCTAAAATCCCTCAAAAAAATAGTATAGTATTATATTATATTATATTTTGCTACAGATATGATATTATATTATATTTATTCAATAGATGTAAGCCTAAAATGTTTTCTAGTTTTTTCTTAGGCGTCTATTTGGTTCATTACTATGTACTCACTTTGATCTTTATTATAAGAAGAAAAAAATAAAAAATATCAAAACCATTGCAATTGTTAATAATTGTAACTTTTTAAATATGTTTATAAATATATTGTAAAAAAATTCGTGAACCATTAAATACACTCACTAATATTAAAAAATAAAATAAATGAGAGTTGGAAAAAGTGTTTTAATTAATAACTATAAATTAAAAAGTTGTAACATTTTCTTATAAAAAGTACTAAAAAAGGTTGCCTTAGCGCTGGGGATTTGTAAATTTTTTTCTTCGCCTTTCTCTTCTTGAGAGGTTAAGGAGCTTGCAATAATATATATTGTATTTAATTTTTTAAAAACAATATAATTTTTAAACACACACACATATATATATATATTATTAATTAAAGTTTAAAAGTTTGAACCTCCTAACTCAGGGTTCTGGCGACGCCACCGTTTGTGAAAGAAAATATATATTATGTAAAATGCAGCAGAGCTGTAGAGGCATAATATTCAAAACAAACCTAAACCAGAAATTAGACTTATTATTTGTTGACATGAATTCTTATAATTTATTTATTTCACCATTCAAGTAGTGATTATGGATGATTAGGACTAATGTTCTCTGCCTGTGATTCTCCACCCTCCACGTATATTATTATAATTATGATTTTTCATTAATATATATTTCGATTACATTATCGAAGTGTCTCTCTCTCTCTCTACCCTATCCAGTTACCATCATCACAACTCCGAGAGAATCTCGAAACGCATGGAAGTAGGAATGTCGTTGAACGCACTGATTCATCCACCACTCTCAAGTTCAAGTTCCAGATTCAATAATGACTCACTCTTTTCCATTCCAAGACAATTCCCCAGAACTCAACGCCAACACCACCATGTCTTAGTTGTTGAAGCAAAGGGTAAAAAAGGAATGATGTCTCGTCAATATCAACGTCCTCCTCCTCCTCCTTTACCCAAAGTTGAAGACGACGGTAATCCTAAATTCGTCGTCTTCATTCGTATGGCTAATGTTTATCTTTGGTATCCTCTTAGTATTGTTTCTGGTGGTACCACTGCCAAAATTATGGTTGCTGCTAAAGATAATTTTCTTGGCAAATTTATTTACAAGGATACTCTTGATCGAAATCTTGCTGCTGTTATCTACCGAGTAAGACTTTTTTCCATTAATTTCTATAATTGTTCATTTAGATAGTTAAATATGTTAATTAATGCAAATATATTGGAAGATTAATTAAAAATGCAGAAAGAAAAAAAAAAGATAATGGGGCATTCCGAGAATTGAACTCGGGACCTCTCGCACCCTAAGCGAGAATCATACCACTAGACCAAATGCCCATTGTTGATAATTTACTTGTGTCATTAATAAATGAATAACGCTTTGTTTAGATATGTCTCTAGAATTGATTCTAACTTGAAGTTTATATAATTCAACTTTTATATGAATGTATCCAAGCATGAATGATTTTGCCTTCAACTTACTTTTAGTCGGAATCAATTTACTCGAAATCAGTTGTTATTATTGCTATATTAGTCCTTAACTTTGCAGGGTGCTCTCAAAATAGGTCATGAGATTGTGAATATCTCAAAAAAGTCTTTGACTCTATTAAACTTTCAAATTGGTCCATGTATTTAACTGCTTACTATTAATTAGGTCCTTATATTTTAACCACTTACTATCAATTTGATCTTTATATTTAACCACTTATTATGAATTTAGTCCCTTTTGACTCTTTGAAGGACTAAAATGAGTAAAATTTGATAGAATCGATGATTTTTTAAATGTTCATAATTTTATGAACCTATTTGAGTCAGCCCTATAAAGTTAGGGCCGAATTTGATGGTTTACTCCATTTGATTGACATCTATGTGACAATGAAGAATCACCAGAGCGAATTATGTGTATGAAAATATGGTGTGTAACTATATTTAGATGGCAAGAGACTTTTTGATAGACAACGGGTAAAATTTGGGTGATTTGTGTCAATACTTGATAGCATTTGTTTGTTTTGTTCTTTAAAAGTTGATGTGCTGATAAATGTTGAGCTCTTTTTAACCATTATGGAGACATTTATCAGCACATCAACTTTTAAAAAGAGCTCAACATAATCATGCCGAGCATGTGTTTTCTTGGTTATGTATGTTGGTCCTGTCTTTGTTACTCATTGTTGCTTCAATTCAAATAGGATGAGAAGGAGATACAGAAATCTGCATTCAAACAACACCGTGTACTAAAGTCGGCTACTGAATTCAGATATGGCTACAAACTTGTTGTAATGTTTCTATATTTCTATACATATATTTTAAAACCAATTGAAGATGAATTCAGTGAGACTTTTATTTTGTTTATTAACTTTTTCATATGATGAATTGCAGCAGAATGGCAATGTAAAAGCTGCACTTTCTACCAGTGATGTTATTGAGGTGATATTCTAAACTTTTATTTGTTGAAGTTTTTAACTGAATTTTAAACCTTATACTGCATTAGGGACATATATGTTCTTCAAGTACAACAAAGAAGAACCCTGGTTGTTCATGTAACTTTTCATTTTAACAACTTTACAGAAATAATGGAAACTGTCTGTTAGGAACCCGGGAATTGAATGGAATAGAAAGAGCACATTATTTATGAAATATGATAGATAGGAGAGAATCTCCACTCCAAGGGTTTTCCCCTTCACAATAGACAATACTCTATTCACAATTACAATTTTCAAAGATACTCTCGTAACAAATGATGGCTATAATCACCTAAACAACCATCACAACAAAAATATCCCTAATTGAAAATTGCAGAGATTCTCTTAAGATCCATTAGCTTGTAGATTGATCATTGTCTACATTAAAAAATGTATGCTTTCTTTTTAGTTATAAGGTTCTTTTTCATAATATTGAGGAAGAATATTTTTTGATACATTCCGAGACTCCGACTAATATATTGATGTATTTGTGTATTCAACTTGCAGCTTCCTACACCAGATAAACTAAAAACTGTAGCTGATAAAGTGAAAGACTTTTTCGGAGATGTAAAGGAGTCCTTTGGGGAAATAACATCGTTAGTTACTGCTACCGATAACGATGAGTCAGAGGAAGATTCAAAAGAAAAAACTAAGTGAGTTTTATGTCTTTTTGCAATTTTCAAATGTGACTGTCAAAGGGAATTTTCATCTTCTTTTTTTCCACACCTCTACTTTCTTCAATTTCTCGATGCCACATATTTGATAGAGGTATCTCTGATTTTATGCACTTTAATGAACATTATTCAATTACACCGTAGGTAATATTTTTAAATTTCTAATGGTTTAGATTGTTTTTGTGCTAATACCAGGGCTAAAGGATGAAATTATATCAGGAAACAATTTGCTTGAATTGTCAAGTGCTGTTTGGAGCCGTATGAGCTTTAGAAAGCGTTGTGCTGTTTGTAAATTGGTCAATGGCTGCTTTCTTTGCACAACAATGCAAACTCCTGTTTTGTTCTTATACTGCACCCAACACATAATTTTATGTTCTGATCAGCGAACACTGCCTTTATAATCACATAATTTCACTATTCCTTCAAGACATTTCTGGATCTGTTGTACAAATTACCAAGTTGTAATATTCTCGCATTTTATTTCACAGGAATTCATTTTGTTGATTAGGAGTTTTATTTGTGTTTGCTATGATACTTTTCAGAGAGAGAGAGAGAGGTTTTACTGTTTGTTGTTTTATGGGTTAAATAAGTTTTTCGTCTTAAAAAATATAGTGAATTTTGTCTATGAAAATAAAAACGGAATGTTTTCATCATTCCAATTTTTTTGTTTCATTTTTGTTACATGATGACAAGTTTATGTCACTATTGTGAATCTTTTATGATCAAGATGTGTTCAAATTATCTTCAACTCATGTATGTGCATTATTTTTTGTTACAAGGATAATCAAAACAAACAAACAAAATGAAAAAAGAAAAACAAAAAGAACAAAACTATTTCTAGAAAAGAAAGTGTTGGCCACGTCAATCTTAAAGAGACTCAAAAAGATAAGTTGGCGGAGAGTCATGGAAGAGGAATTTTGTCTGATGAAGTACCAAGTTTACACATAAAATATGCACATTGGTTTCTTGGTTTCTCTCATGAAGAAGAGTGTGGCAAATTGTGACATTGTTGTGCTCAATTAGACCTTTGATGTCTTGAATTAAAATAACATAGACATAGAAGATCATGTGGGGATCTTTAAAAAGATTGATACAATGTAAAGAATCCGAGTAATAAACTAACTCTGCGAAGTCTATCTCTTTGGCCAACATCGGACCTTTGTAAATAGCAAATAACTCAGCATGAAGAATGTCAGTGGAATTCGGATAGAAACCTATATTCTAGAGAATGTTAAAATTATGTTTGATAGGGACAACAAATGAAACAATATTTGTTTTTTGAAAACTTATATAACTCAACGAGGTTTGTTTTTGTTTCAAGATCTCAACTTTGGTTTTTATAAGGGCAATGTTGTTTTCTTTTCTTCATGATAAACAAATTACTCAATTAAATTACTCCATCCGTCTTAAATTATTAGTAAAAATGAGACAAACAAAGTTGGTGTATTTGTTTCTAATGTTGGAGTGAACACATCAATTTTCTGACCAATTTTGCTTATATTTTAGGATAAAGAGAGTATATAACTAGGAGTATAAGGGGTACTCTAACCCATCCATACAAGATTTTTAGAGAGACCGATCAAGACAACAAATGAAATTACACCATCAATCAAAGAATTTCACACCCGAGCTTTATTTGTGAGACAATTTTATTGATGTCTGCAAGTTTGCCTTTGAATATGATTTTATTTCTAAGCATTTCGCAAGTTTCACACAACTGCAAGCCATATTAAGATATTTACCCTCTTTGATTTGATGACTTGCAGTTAATCAATGAGCCAAATTGTATAAAATGCTCTTCAAACCATACTTACACCAATCCAACTGAACGCTTGACTTAAAACCTTGTGCGAAAATGTGCATAATAAAAATATGTGGCCGAAGCCAAAACAAGCAAGATAAAGTTGCACATGTAGAAATTTTGATTAAGTAAACTTCTAATTGGTAAACCATTGAGGAATAACCTCCAGGCTAGAATTTGTTAGCAAAGCAAAAATCACGAACATGTGACGAATTAGATTAGTGATATGATTTTCATTCGATTAAATTAAATGTCAGAAGAGGACAAACATCCCTAGATAAAGTATAGGATAACCTCTCCATAAAAAAAGTGTGGAATAAAGAGTTATAACTGATGTGAGAAATCTAACCACAAGATTAAGTTGTGGTACGTGCAAATGCAACCTCTCATTTAGCAGCTATGCTTAATATCTCACATTCATGATTCATTGTCTTGTAACTATATATCCTATGACTTGAAGTGATCCACTACAAATAATATGTTTGGTTCTCGAAAATTCTATATAAAGTGGAATTGTACACGAGCTTTCCAGAATCCTCCATCACTCATTTCCAAACTTATATATATCAAAAACTAAACAAATTCACTTCATAAAAAACGAGCAACAATTAATTATTCATACACTTGTGATTTTTGTCTCAATAGACAAAATGGTGCACTCTTTAGCCTCAAATCTTGGTCTTAATTTTTCCATGATTTCCAAGAGTTTATCAAGACAGACTCATTTCCTTCGAGCCAGAGCCATGACAGGTGAAGCAAGAGAAAAACTTGACCATGTCTCAAGATCAAACAACATTAAACCCCACCAGTCCCAACCTAAGAAGAGAGTTTTTCCAGCTGCACCGATAGGGTTATGGGATCGATTTCCTACGACAAGGACAGTGCAAGAGATGATGGAAACAATGGAAAGCATGATGGAAGACCCGTTTGCAATGAGCACAATTGAGTGGCCTTCATCGCCGCTACCGATTGAAGGAGTAGGTGGGTATAGAAGGAGGGGAAGAACACCATGGGAGATTAAAGAAGGAGAAAGTGAATACAAGATGAGGTTTGATATGCCTGGTATGAACAAAGAGGATGTTAAGGTTTGGGTGGAAGAGAAGATGCTGGTTGTGAAAGCTGAGAAAGCACACAAGAAGAAGAATGATGAAGATGAAGAATGGTCTAAGAGCTATGGTAGGTATAGTAGCAGAATTGCTTTGCCAGAGAATGTGCAGTTTGAGAATATTAAGGCTGAGGTTAAGGATGGTGTTCTTTACATAACCATTCCTAAGGCTACCACTTATTCCAAAGTTCTTGATATTAGTGTTCAATGACAATGATTCATTTTTTTCCCTGGAGTTGTTAATTAGGCTTTTGTTATTTTTTATATATATTTAGATTTTTATATTGTTTTACGAACCCCTTTTGTAAGATGTTTGAATTTGGTTGTGATGAAGCACCTCTATTGTGGAGGGAAGTCACTTATGTTATGGCGCAGCTGTCTCTGCTGCTACTTCACATGTGAATATAAGAAAACTTTGAATGGAATTGAGTTCTCTTGGAAAAAGATTTTATTGGTGTTTTCTCGGGGACTTCAATACTATTATTAGTGCTCATGAGAAATATGCCAGCCATTTAAGGGAAATGTTAACTGGTGCTTCATAGCAAAAATCTTGAGTAAACTGTTAAATTGATTTTTATCTTTGCAAGTCACTTTCAAATTAGTCACCGACTCTATTAATATATCAAAATAGTTTGTGTCAAAAGTTTCTCAATTAAGTCCCTCGTTATGTGACAAAAACAAAGAGAAAGTGATTTAATTGAGAAGTTTTTGACAATATTTCAAAATAGTTCATGTTTTGTCAAAAGTTTCTCAATTAAGTCTCTCGTCATGTGACAAAAACTTAGGCTATATTTGGATTGATGGAGAGTGGTGGAATGAAATAGAATGGAGTGGGATAAAACTATGTTCCATTGTTTGGTTTTGCAAAAAAGGAATGGAGTGTGATGGAACTCATTCCATCCAATACCACCCATTAAGCCAAATTTTCATTTCCCTCAATTTGGGGTATATCCAATGGAATGGAATACATAAATATTACAATGACAACTATGCCCCTGCCTTTTCTATTTCATCAACTATTGTTCCTCCTTTCTTCGTTTTTTTCTCCTTCTTATGTTCACTGTGTCTTATTTCTTCTCGCCTTTCCCATACTTCATACTACTTTCCCATTTTGTTTCCCACATGCTTACTTACTACCGCAAAGAAATTGACTGGCAAATTATTATGCAACAATCGTAAATTATGTAGAAACCATTGTTATGCACCGCACAATTATCTTCAATTGTAACTAATTAGTATTATACGTTTTTTTGCCGTTTATGCTTATTATGAACATGTATTGACTTGTTTATTCTAACTAATCAGTACTGAACATTTTTTTCAATTACCCATATTTATTATGGTGTTACTTGATGGCAAAATAAACATATATCGATTACACATTGATATTTAAACTAAAGGGTAAAAATGGAATAAAAAAATTATAACACGTTTTGTTCCGTTCACTTTCCAAATAATAGAGTGGGAAATTATTTCCATTCCGTCTTGAAATATCCAAACAATAGAATGGAATTTTCGTTCCATTCCGTTCCGTCCCATTCCGCTCCATTCTGTTCCGCTCCGTTAGTTTTAAGTTATCCAAACGGAGCCTTAGAGACAATGATCTAATTGAGAAACTTTTGACAATGATAGCGATTGTTTTAAAATATTAATAGAGTCAATAACTAATTTGAAAGTGACATACAAAGACATAGACCAAATTAATGGTTTACTCCAAAAATTTTGATCATTTTGAGTGCAGCCTGATAGCAAAAATCTTGTTCATTTAGACATTAATAGGTTCCAATGGATGCAAGAGGCATGTTTACACCGTCTCAAAGGTTCGATAGAGCTATTTTCAACACCTCTTAGTTTGAAAAATTGTTTTATGCTCTACTTTACCTAGGTCTCATTCATATCATCGTCTCATCTTGTTAAATTTTCAATCGGAGGTAAACTTCACTCTTTCTTTTAAATTCCAAAGTATGTGTGTTTCTAACTAAGATTGTAGTCGGGTGATTGAGTCTCATTGGTCCAAGAGTTTGGCTGGTTTTCCAATGTTTATTCTTTCTCATAAACTTAAAACGTTGAAAGTTGAGCTCAAAGTTTGGAATTTTTTTTTGGCTTAATTGAATTTTTTGGCTTAAAGAGAGGTGCTATTGATAGCAAAAATTATTATCATGAATGAATTGTGAGAGTGGGTGGATCACTTTGGTGAATTGTTTTTCATGTGAAGTAGTATTTCTCGAAATCGGATCCTCTCCAGCCACTGGAGGGTCCTATCCAATCTCGACCATTTATTTCATTCTCCTGCTTGCGATCAACGATGCTGAATGATGGATAGACGGCTCTGATCAGCGCAACACAAGAAACATGAGAGGAAGGGCGGGAGACGATCTGGATCCATATTTCTCTTTATTGAATTAAAAAAATAGTCATTTTTTATATAAAAAAATTAAACTTTTTGGTGTCTCAATTTTACATTTAATGTAGCTTTGGTCCCAACTCATATTCTTTTTTCCTAAAAAATGATGATTATTGATGCCAAGAAAGGCAAATTTTGCTCCAAAAGTGATATTTTCATAAGGATATTGTTTAAAGAATCCATAAAAAAAAAAACTTGTTCTTTAAAATACAAGTCATACACATGTAAAAGTCATAACTATACAATTTTCAATGTAAAATTTACTTATTTTTTATGCTTAAACAATTTTCTAAAGAAATTTTGTAATTTAACTTCTTAAAAAAAGTGTGATACCAATTCACCATAAAATTTGAGGGCTTATTGAAAAGTTAACCATCATGCATCCAAAATCCAAATCCAACCAACATTTTGCTATGTTGCCATTTTGTTAGCTTGACACGTAATTGCGGCTATAGCCGTTGGCTATTATTATTTATCTATATTTATTTTCTTTTTTGAAGAGATTTTTTTTTATATTTGGTTGTAAATTTGCATTTGTTTACATTTCATTGATCAAAATTTAACACTTAAACATAATGTGTTCTGTTCTAAAAAAAACTCAAACATTGACTTTAATTGTCTATTAATCAAATTTTGGATTATGAAGGTCCTTTTCCTAAGAATTTGAGGACTAAAATCAAAATATTTTAATTAAACATTTTTATGTTTATTATACCATAATCAAATTATTTTATTTTCAGATTATTAATTAAAAGATTATTTTAAAAATTAACATTTTTTTGTTTACCATTGATCAAGATTATGTTTACCTTTAAATTATTTAAAAAATGTTTTATTTTTAAGTTCTCATTTATAAACATATGGTAAGAAACGAGTACAAAAACAAACTTCTAAAAGTGATAATTTTTGGAACCAAAAGAATACACCAAATTTGTTAATATGCATGCCATCGTGATTTTTTTCATTGTTTTTACAAGGTTAAATTAGATTTTTTTTTATTTAGGTTAAATTAGATTTTGTAGCATCAGCAAGTTTTTTTTTATGCATTTAAATGAAAAATCTCAAATTTGATTCTAAGAAACTATATATGTTCGGCCTAACATTTTTGACATTTTTTGGATCCATACTTACTCATAAATCAAAATGATGTTGGTCTTTTGCTTAACATAATTTAAGTATTTCAAGTATTATTCGACTCTTTTTATTTTTGAAAAGTTTTTATCTATTTTTTTTTTTTTTTTTATTAAAATAGGCTAATCCCCGAGTTTTATTTTATATCTATCTAGAACTAGAAAGAGTGTCCAAAAGCTTTTTTTTTCTTTAAAAAAAATTCCAAATGCAAAAAACCAAGTTGACCACATTAAATTATTTTAATTGATAGAAGAAAAATGTAACGGCCCTATGAGTTAAAAGAAAGAAAGAAAATATGGAAACTAGACGTTATTTTGGAAAGAACTTTACTACAATTTTAATTTAATATTCCAATTCATAAAGTTGGATCCAATTCATATTAAATTCATATTTTAATAAGAACCATAATCAAGTTGTGTATAGTTCTGAACCAAGGAGCCTAGTGAACGTGTATACTCAAGTTTCAATTTCATACACATTCATTTTCACTTCTAAAGCAATAAATTTTGGGCATTGTGTGTTTTTTTTTGTTAACTGTTTTCAGTTATGGCTGAATCTTCAACTTGTCTCGTTCAATCCTTCTCCACTCATGCAGATACTAGTAGTTGCGTAACCAATGAGGTTTGTTTTTGTTTCAAAATCTAAACTTTAACCCGAATTTGTTGTGCCCATTTGTTCAATTTTAATGGGTCGATTTTGATTTGTTAAATTGGTATATCTATGTTTAGATTTAGCGGTTTTAGTGTCTGTAACTGCTTTGTTTCGATTTTAGATTTTGTTTTTCTATTATCTTCTTCTGCAACTTAAGGTGTTAATAATATTATGATTATTATTATATAAATGTGCTTGTTTATAGAGTGATATTTTAATGTTTTCAACATTCATAATTTTCAATATCACTTTATGTGTTCCCTTGCCAATTTTCCTATAATTCCACCACACGTTGGCCTTATTGAAGATGGGATGTTTTCATTCTCTCTGGTAAATTCTGATAAGGATGTTTTGTTTTTAATTTTTTTTATCAATGTTCATAGCTTGAAGTTTCTTTCAAATTTCCCAGTTTTTAGCATGTAATGTTTTGTTAAATTAATATAAATTGGTATTTTTTGTAATTTCAGGGTAACCCTCTTCGTGCTCTTGGGGAATCCATATCTTTTGGGAGGTTTATGTCAGAAAGCTTGGATTGGGACAGATGGTCGGCATTTTCGCAGAACCGTTATGTTGAGGAAGCTGAGAAATATTCCAAACCAGGCTCTGTTGCTGCCAAAAAAGCATATTTTGAGGCTCATTACAAGAGAAAGGCTGCGGAGAAAGCAGCTGTGTTGGTCGAAGAAACAAATGTTCAAGCTAATGGAAGCTTGGATTCGGAAAATTGGGAAGGGAACTGCATTGGTTCATCCGCTAAGATAAAGTCAGAAGCTGACAACATTGAGACAACCAATGAAGAGATAAAGAAAGATACAGTTGATTACCAAGTTGTCGATTGCGATGATACCAACCAATTTAAATGTGATGATGTTGGACAAAGTGATTTGGATATAAAGTCAGAAGCCGACAATATGGAGATAAACAAGGAAGAGATAAATGAAGACACTGTCGATTACCATGCTGTTCATTGTGATGATATGAACCAATGTAAATGTGATGCTGGAGAAAATGATTTAGATATTGTCGAGGTGGAAGGAGCAGAGGCCGTCCTACATCCTTGCAATGATATGAGTCTTAATGCGGAAAGTTGCCTGTTCGTTGATAATTCTAATCATCTTGATCATGATGAAGTCCATAAGGATATTACCATCGCCATTGAAGAAAAGGCGCCTGATCCTGTAATTTTTTTTTGCTTACTTTGTTTATATTTGATTTGCTTTTTTTTCCCTTCACATGAGTAATTTTGTGTCTGTGGTCACTCTGAATATTTATCATTCTGTTATTGCAGGGCATTCCTAGTCAGGAAGTTTTGGCTTTGCCGGTCAAGGGAGGAGAAGTAAATTCTTCTCCAAAATCATCAGCCAAAACTAGACCTGGGAAACCGCCTCTTACCCGTGATCAAAGGAAGGCTTCTGCCGCGGTATCACCTAGAATTGGAATAATCAATGGTTTGAAACGTGAGAACTCTGTTGGAATAATCAATGGTTCGAAACGTGAGAACTCTGTTAGAATAATCAATGGATCGAAACGTGAGAACTCTGTTGGAGATGCAGTTGTAAAGAAGAGACTAACAGCACGGTCACTCCACACGTCAATCAATCTTCCTTCTGGCACCGCTGAAACAAGAAAAACAGCTGATGCACCTTTACGATCCAGAAATGGTACAAACAGGTTTTCAGCAAGTATGAACTCTGTTGGAAGCTTAGTTGAGAAGAAGAGATTGACTGCATCATCTCTTCACATGTCAATCAATGTTCCACCTGGCACTGGTATAGCAAGTAAAACAACTACCGCAGCTGTTAAACCCAGAAACGGAACAAACATTGTTGCAAAAAGTTTGAAGTCTATTGGAGCCCCAATGGAGAAGAGACCAACTGCAAGATCACTCCACATGTCTATCAATCTCCCTTCTGGTGCCGGTGAGACAAGGAAAACATCATCACTGATTGAACATAACAGAAACAAAAAAATTCAGTCTGATTTGCCTAAAGTTCATCCTGTGGCAGCACAGACATCAACCCAGGTATTAACTTATTCTCTCTTTGTTCATGTGTACAATTATCTTAGTGGTTTTCCTAAGAACAAATAAACATTAATTGGAATCAAAGTTGCTAAAAATTGTGCTGGTTACTTATAATTTTTGTCCTTTCTTTTTAGGTATTGCATGGTTTGTTAAATCAAGCTCCAGCAAATCTTCCTTCTCAGGGCAGAAGGTACTTTGTCTTCTGAACCTTATTTTTTTAATATCATCTGAATGAGCTACAAATTCTTCTGTATGCATCAATAAAAATGTTTGCTTACATGATCACATTTAACTATGTCAGGACTGAAAGGATAGTTAATAAGTCTGTGTCTGGAGATGTTACAGCAAATCCAAAACTTTCCCCCCTTTCTGTCGAGTAAGTGCATTTTACAATTTGCTAATATTATTTCCTGATAACTATTAACTATCAAGTAGACTTTGCCAGTCTTCTTTTATATGCACATGCCTTACAAGTATGAAACAGAAAGTTAAAACATGCATAAATATTTTGAGGTCTTATTCATCTTTTTTCCCCATAAATTTGTGAACAGATCCCTAAAATCTTCAAGCACCACCCAAAGCAATACCTGGTCCCCTACCAAATCATCACCTTTTAGATTCAGAAGTGAAGAAAGGGCAATAAAACGCAAAGAGGCAAGTTCTTATCTTTGTCCCATACACTAGCCGTGCACATTATGACAGTACTGAAGGTCATAACATAACAAATAGCCTTTCCATTTTTCTATTTCAGTTGATGCAGAAGGTTGCTGAAACTAAATCCAAGGAAGAAGAGAAAGTTCAGCTAAGGATATTAAAGGTGAATAATTTTATTACTGTACTGTTGGTACAACGGTTTACCTTGTTTGTAGGCAAAAAAAAAACTATTAGTAGTAGTTCATAGAGCCAATAACTAATAAAAAATGTGGGAAGATTGGAAGCTATAATTCCTATATGTATTTTCCTTTGTCTTTGTACTGTGTTGCACTACAGTTTAAGGATGAAGGAGTTAGTCAAGATATAGTTTCATAATTCATTTTCAATTCCTCTTTATTTCTTAATAATAACGTGATTTAATGTCTTCAATTTGATCTTCTATGCAGGGTAAAACAGAGCATACCCACAAGAAGCTGCCGCAGAGCAGTGGCTCTAAATCCAAACCAAATGTTGATGGGCCAAGCGGAGCACAATCACCAAGCAATCAGATTAGAAAGGTATATTTACTTGTTGCTTATGATTTTGAAAATTACACCATTCTTGTGGCATTTTTATTTATATTTTGAAGGACATTTGTTGTAGACATTCTATTCATAGACAGGCGTTATGACAGTCTTCACTATCAGCCTCCCAGTCCCACATAGTATTTCAACCATTAAAATCTTTTTGGTTGATTTCTACTGAGACATTCTTTTTGGTTAACTTTAGTCCCATTAAGACAGGCGTTTGTTGTATCATATGTTATTTTCTTTGATTCTAGTTGATTCTTACCTTCAATTTTATTTATTTGTACAGATCTCGGTTACAATGCCCCGGTCACCAAGACAAGTGAGGCAAGCAAGTTCTAGTTCTAGTACAACAAAAAACGTAGGAAATTCATGGAAGCCTCCAATCAGCACCAATAGTTCCAAACGTTTTACAGAAAAAAATAACCGAACAAGGCAATTAGGAACTTCATTATCAAACACCACATGGGAAAATGCTTCTCCAAATATTCAGCATTGAGGACATTGAATTGTTTACCTGAGACTGTAATTTTGAAGACTGTCAAAGATAGTATACCGAAAGTTAATAATGTGCGTATGATTTGATTCTAAGAGGATCATCTGGAATTGAAGGCTCATGTCGTGATATGTTTTCACATTTTGAAGGAGAATTTTGAAGACCTTTTTTTTTCATTTTCTCGTTATGTCTAGGCTTCAATAAGTTTTGACCTAGGATTATTTCAGCGTTAGAAAATTAAATCTGTAACTAAACTAGGTTTAGGCTACATACCTAAGGTTCTATGCCTAAAGGTAATAGGTAAAATGTACATTCTATAGTTGGCATTAATTTGCATGGATAAATTGCCATTGTCTTTTTTGTTTGTCAATAAAAAAAAACATTTGCTAGTGATTCACTTTGCTTCTAACCATTCAAATCATAAGCACTGACAACATAAACACTGTCAGAGAATGTGTTAGAAAAATCTTACCCTTAAAATATAAGAGTGCAGCTCATACATTAGTTGTTCTGGTGTAAAACTCTTTGTTCATAGTACCCTCCTATTTTTAGAGCTGTGTTATTTTATACACAAATTTGGCAACAAATTTCGACAATGATTTATATGGTTAGCATAGTTTAAACAATAGTTGATCATATCCGAAAGCAGTTCGAAAAATATCTGATCCTTTATACTTTGGTTAACCCGAAGTTACAATGCATATTTTTTTCAAGCAAGTCCTGGAACAAAATAAATAAGAAGGAAGCAAGCTTATTACTTAAGCTTAATATTTGTTATCACCCCCTACTTTTATACATGCTGCAATATCCAAATCCTTGATGATAGGAAAAAGAATCCCCCAATCTTTATAATTGTTCAATAATAGATGTAGTTGGCTACTACAAACAGTAAATCTGTCATTTCATGCATGAAGTTCTGATTTTTTTGCTGAATAAGCAGGTATTATCAGGGCTGATCATGCTATGAATAGACCTTGATCAATTACTGAATAATCTGCTGAATCATATAAGTGATTTGGAACTTCTATGAGAAGTCCTGGATCATAATACTCAGACATCCCTATATTCTGTTGACCAAAGTTCATATTATGCCAATAGAAATACAAGTCCTCGTCCAAAGGCATGGAAGCTGCTTCACCTCCCAAAAGTAGGTTTCTTTGGTAAGACTCTAGATCAGAAATGCAACTAAGATTAGAATGCTGAGTTTTTAAGCTGAAATTAGTAGTGGAAATAGGTTGTGTAGGTTGATCATTCATCATAAGGCTTCCGGGTTGGAAAGGAAAGGTGTCAACTGAACTTCTTATTGAACTCACCGAACTAGTGTAGTCTTTCTTGTAATCAGAAAACCTAGGTTTTGTTTCTATACAAGCAGCGACATCTTGCTCTGTTATAGAGGGAGTGGAACTAATTGATGCAATTGACTGTGATTGATCAACTTGAATGTTATGCTGCTTACCATTTAAAGGCAATAGGTTGAAGTTATCCTCAAGATGAACAAGTGACTTTTGTTCTTTTTTGAGCTGTGTTTTTGGAATTTCAGTCCAAGAATACGGTGTTGACATGTTGCAATCGAACGCTCCATGTTTTCGTTCTGATTCGAGTGTGGCAAAAGGTTTATTAAGTGCAATGTCTGTTGCATCAGTGATGTTACCAGTCAAAGCTCTTGCTTTTTCTGCAGCGGTGGAATGTGGAACAATTCCTTTGGGATTACCTTCATGACTTTTAGTTTCTATGTTCTGATGTTGTAAGCTTCCTTCAGAATAGTTGTATTTGTCGATTGAAGCATCGTTTTGTTGCTTGTTTGCTGAGTTCGGAAAACCGAAATTTCCTACATCTTTTGAAGGTTCAGAATGCTTCATTCCACTTGAGGAAGATTTTTGTTCGTTATCTTTCTGAAGTCTACTCAAGTAAAGCCGGTATTTCTGCACAACAAATTTTTTATCATTAGTAACATGAATTTCAAACTTCAAAATTGTTAGTTGCAGAAACATATGTATTTTCCTTTTCACTTCTCTTGTTTTTGCATTTGTGCACTATTCTATTAATGTGAAGCTGTATTGTGATATACATGATGCTTAATCAAACCTGTTATAAAAAATATTTAAATTCTATCAAAATAAAAAAGAATTATTTAAAACTTACAGATGCTTATTCTAACGAAAAATATAATACAAGTTTCTTTCTGGAATTCCCAAGGAAAATATTCAAGAAGTTACATAGTAACATCACCTGTAAGTGGCTAGCAACATTCTCTCTACTCAGCCATGGAACATTCATCAAATCTAGTATTTTCTTGGGACCAACTTCTGCCAAACAGAATTCACTTGTTACAAATAATTTTATGCATGAAAGATAAGATGATGAGTTGATGACTGTATTAACAATCACAATTGGAAGGCCTTATGGAAATAGTTTATAATTGTCCTTTAGTTGTTTTCAGCTTAATTCAATAAACTCTTCGGGATAGTTTATGAAAGCTGTTTAACCACACTCCCTCTTTGATTAAAGAAATAGCTTATACAGAAGTGTTTATGTAACCATATTTATTTAATAAGTGCTTGATTGTTTACTTGAACACACTCGTTTAGCAAAGTGCCTAGGTTAAGCATAACAATTAGATTTAAAGAAGTCATAATGATGATTCCGAATAACAATTTAGAGAACCTTAACAAGAAACTTACTATCAAATCCAATCTGATTCACTGCTTTAACAAACTTCTGATGAAGATCTACAGACCAAACTACTCTAGCTTTCTTTGAGGAAGATGAATCCAGAAATTCTTTGTCATCATGTTTGTTATCTACATCTTTTCTTTTCTTCGTTGAGGTCATATCTTCTAAAGCAAACAGGTTCCCGTCCTCGGACATCTCTGATCCATTTCTCATCAAGTGCATGCTCTCAAAACTCTCAAAATTTTCAAATTCTCTAACCTCGTGTATCCGTTTTCTGAAGACATGTTGCCATATATTTCGCAACTCTTTCATCCTTATAGGCTTAAGGAGATAATCACATGCACCGTGTTGGACACCTTTCATCACCCTGCTTGTTTCTCCATCCACAGACATCACTGAACAGCATTGCAAAGTGTGATTTGTCAGAGCGACGACTTTTAATCAAATTGATCAAAGGATTACAATGTTATCATGGAACAAAAAATGTGAATATATTATTGATAGAGAACTGACTAATGACAGGAAGATCCATCTCAAGTCCAACATGCTCAAGAAGTTTGAAACCGTCCATGTCGGGCATGTTTACATCGCTGATCACTATATCGTATCCGTCTTTCCTTTCACGGAGCAAGCTTAGAGCATGTCTTGCTAAGCAACATGTGGTCACTGAAACAAATACAGAATAGAGTCAGAATGTCGACTGAAGACGTGTTCTGAGATATTTCACTTATATGAAGTGTTCAGTAAAAATGAAGAAAAAAAAAGTAACAGAAAAGGAAGTAGAATCCTACAATGTTGACTGAACAATAAGCTGCTTTTTTATTATTACTACTCTTAGTGTCAAATTGTTGAGCTCTAGCTTTTCCCTGAGTCTTAGATGCCACTGCTAGTGTCTCAACTATATTCTGACATTGATGCTAGTACATGTTACCAATGGATTACCACCATTGGTATGTTATTTCCAAAGATACCATAAACAATGCCAAAAAAACAATAAATTTAGATTAGCTAGAATCAAATTCAGCAAGGGAACTCCTTTGTTCCCTTTTTTGTCTTTAAAAGTAGCAGACATGGCAACACAGAACTTGAAACTAAAATTTTGTTTATAACCTTGCACCATCTAATAATTCAAGTTTTTCTTCTTGAAGATTGGAAAGGATCATACTTTGAAAACTTTTAATACAGTATTAAATTACCAGGTAAAGGCTAAACTTCACCCAGCAATTTTTTATTTTTTATTTTTTTTATAAAAAATGTTACAAAAAACATCCAAATAACATTATAGCTTGTAACTACTTAAATGCCAACAAATTTTCTATATGCTTATTTGAATTTTGGAAAATTTTGTTTCTCTTGTTTTGTTGCCAAGAAACATTTTATAACATGAACATAGATAGCAAAGCAATTAAGCAACAGTACAAGAAAAATCATTTAAGTCAATTTTGAAGATCCTTAGTAGTATAGTACATCAACTTAATACTGCATGTAACTTAATTAGCACATAACAAAAGAGGCTGCAGTGTGTTGAATCAAACAAACCTTCATAATTACACTTCTTGAGCATCTTTTCAAGGATCTTAAGCCATGTTGGATCATCATCCACAACAAGAACACGTAAACCAGCAGGAAAATCGCGTCGAGGCGAAGAGAAGCAACCATTATCCATTTTTGAGAGACCAAGCTGCTTCTGTTTCAGTTCAAAAAAAATTTGGCTTTCTTTGTTGCCTTATAATAAGGCAATGAGTTAAAAAAAAAAAAACATAAACACACACACAACAACAGAGAAAGAAAAAGTGTGCAGCAACGAATATTAGTGGTGGATAAGTAATGGTTCCTGTGGCGTATGTTAGTATATATCCCTTTGTGTTTGGTCCAGTCCTATACAATATACAATACAAGTTCTGTGCTAAATATTTTGAGGAACTAGGAACAGTGAAGAAGATTTAATTAGTTTAATCAAAGGTAAGGACAAAAATGTGTACGTGACTAGAAATGAGAAAGTGTGACATGCCAACTTTACTGCCGAAAGATGATGGGAATTAGATTGAGACATTTGGTGGATTTAAGATATATGATTAATTCAAAGAAAAAAAAATGAATTTGTTTGTTAAAATGATGAAGACATTTCAAGTATAGCTAAAATATGCATAGCTCAATTTATGTATATGTACTATACATCTATTAAGGGAAAAATTAACAGTACTGTTTTTTTTACTTTCTACTATATATACTATATATAGCTACCTTAATATATGATATAGTTATGCAATTTGTATGGTGGTGGTGCTGGTTGTAGTATATTTTATTACGTTAATGAGGTTAGAGTGGGAAATCTACGGTTTACATAGCAGGAGAGAAAGACAGAGAATAAAAACTGGCCAGCTTCTATTTTGGAAAAATGCATGAGACAGGAATTTTATCAAGAAAAAGTAAAGTAAGGAGACAGAAAATATATAAAGAGGACATGTCACGTCTATTTTGTCTGCTATTTAAGAATTAAATTATCTTGTCAAATTATATTTATATCAATAACAATGGGAAGAGTTTTTTTTTTGATAAACCAAAAAAGTTCATAATATTTTATGGTTCAGATAAGTTATTTAAATTTAAGTGTTTTTTGATAATATAAGTAGAAAAAGGAAATTAGATATAAGATAAATAAATATACAGGCTTGAAATTCCATTAGTTGAGTGAGGAAAGTTTTGGTGGTGGAAAGGCACGTGGAATGCATTTCATAGACATGATCATGGGAAAGTTGTTGGAGGTAAGAAGAGTAATTATAATTGTTAGAAAGGTCCAACATCATTTGAACTTGAATTTCAAAATGAAATAAATCATTAAACCTATTGAATTCAGAGTAACGAGAGAAAAAGTATACACATTCACTCATTGAAATGGATGAGTACTATATTTGTACTCTCCTTGTCCTATGTTACACTTGAATTTTATCCTTGATTTTAGTAGTCCAAATGTCCAATACCTTAACTAATGGAAGTAGATACACAAAGCAATAAAAAAAAAATATTTTTGTTGTAAAATTATCTATGCATGCAACAATAAAGACTTGTTCATCGAGCTGAATACGACCACAATGGAAAGTAAAATTTTTCCTCAAAATTTTTAACGGCGTTTCATTCTTAAATGACTATTGATAAAACTTAAAACCTCCTCTAAAATCTCTCTATCTCTAATCTCTGTCTAACACTAAACCCCTCCAAGGTTTAGAGACCCATGTATGCCACTGCTTTCTGGCATGTAAATTTTGACTAATAATGGATCCAACCAAAAACACATACAAACGCGGAGGGACAAAACATCAGTGTCAAGTCAAAAATAAAAAATGCTCGAATGTTCTGTCTCCGTACTATTGGTAATGCTCTGCTTTTTTTCCACACTTTACATATTAGTATTACATAACCCTTTCAAAAAGTAAACAACACGGGGGATTAGTGGAAGTTTTAAATTAACAATTAACTAATATCATCTTAAGGAAAATTATTAAGTAAACAATTGGAACCACGTTCAAGTTGGAAAGAAGAAAAAAAATTCTACTGAAACTATAAAGTATTGTTTCACAAAAGTTATGGTGAATTAGTGAAAACTCTTTAAGATGCAAGACATGAATGTCAAACATATATCTAAGTAATTATATATAGACTATGAAAAAAATCAAACACTAAACAATTTATTTCAATATTATGTTCTATCTTAAATATTTCATCAGTGAATTATTTACATATGGATTAAAATAATCAAGAAGAAACTCAAAAATGACCAGACCAAACTCATAATAAGCAGTATTACTCTTTAAATAGAGTTAGGGAATTTTTTTGTTTTCAATTTAAAATTGAGAATTGGAACTCAACATAAATATTTTATGCTCACTAGATATTAATGGAGTTTGCACTAAATAAACAACCAGGAGAACACATAAAAAATTGAAAGGTATATATCAAATTATGCCATCATATGATCCACATTGTCATGTATACGTGCATCATAGTGAGTTAGTGACGCAAGATTGCCCAACCAGTTTAAATTGCAACCCAATTTTTTTTCTTCCAAAAAAACTAGGAATCATGAAAATGGATTAATTAATTAATAAAGAAAAGGCATTTTGTTACCGCTGCATAACAAATTTATAAGTAAGCAAACAAAGTGTGTGCACTGATATAGGCCACGATACCCTACAAATACAACGTTTGAAGGCCATGATAGCTCCATTTGTTACGCATATATGAAGGGATAAGGTTGCATATGCATCTACTTTAAAACTTTAAAAAATGGTATAACTAAACCAATTATAACTTGATTAAGTTCCATGATCAACAGTCAGAAGTATTAATTAATGTCTCAGTTTTTTTTAATCTCTCACTTTTGGCAGCGCACTTGGTGCTTAAAAGAGAGATTGCGATGTTACCAATTAGAGGAATTTTTGAGGGACCAATTAGAGGAATTATAAAGTACATGTGTAAAATTGATGTGTAGTGATACAATTGATCTTTAAATCAATAAATCAATAGTTAAATGAATTATTCTTCGATAAAAATTAGTTTACCTCATTTAAAAATAATTGTTAAAAGAGTCTCTCATTTACCTCAGTTAAGTTCCTTTTTTTTGTGTGGTTGAAAGTAAGAAATGTTACTCTTGTTTTTTATTATCATAGATGGTGACTTAATCTTCTACTGTGTTTTGGTTTTGTCATGTAATTTTTCTTATTTTCCTTTTCTGTTTCGGCTTTGTAACTATTTGTAAGTTGTAAGTACTTTGTCCTAGCACTACTTGTGTTTGATTGAATGATTTATTTGTAGTAATATATTTCATTTTGTCTAGTTCGAAGAAAAAAAATTGTTAAAGAGTCTTACATTGAATGAGATGTGGCTTGACTATGTATTTATAAGTAGGGGCAAAACTCACCTTACAAATGGCTTTGTAAGGTTGAGTTATGTTCCCAAAAGTCTAAATGTCTAATATGGTATCAAAGTTTATCTAAGATTTGTTGAGCCAAATTCAATCAAGTTTCCACTATATGTCATTATGGTCACACTCCAAATGTCTAGTCCTAAGCGTGACGAGTGTGTTAAAGAGTCTCCATTATATAAGTGTGTTTGTGAGTGGGGCAGACTATACCTTACAAGTCAGTTTTGTAAGGTCGAGTTAGACTCAATCTAAATTCTAATAATAAGTGTTATTAAATACTACGTTTTATAAAAAATGTCAATAAAATAACAATTAAAAGGATCATGTTAACTTATATCTTAAATGTGCATGCTAAGGAATCCACAGATAGTATGTTATGAGAAAAACAATTTATAACATTTTGCTAAATGAAATGTACAATTTTCATTACTTTAATCTTTAGTATACTAACAAATATTGTAATGACACATTTTCCTACTTTTATAAACAATGAAATGCTTTTTTTATTAATTGATTTTTTTTAAAAGTAAAAAACTTTAAAGATAGGTCTTTAATTCATAAGAATGAATATGATTTTTTTTGTTAAGTTCTTCAATTACGATCTACCGTAGAAACACCCTACCAATTAATAAGTCAGCTTAATTAACTTGTCTTTCCATCTGTTATTCTCTAGAAAAGGTTCCCACTTTCAGGTTTGTGGGGTAAGAGCCATGTTTTAGGGATATATAAGCAACAAAAAACTAAATGATCCTTAAAAGGAAATTCCCACTAAGAAATTCTTTATGATAAGAGGAATTATTTACTTAAAAGAAGGGGTAGTGAGTGAGCCTATGGTATGCATGATAGAAGAGTCACAAAATAGAAAAAGGATTAACTCCATGCAACTTAAGCTAAGTGGAGCATAGCTTTTCATTAATTTAATTTAAACTTTAGAAAATGGGTCTGCCTTATTCTCCCTCATGATGCTTCATTAGTTGCTCTTTACATGTTTATTCTTTCTTTCTTTTTATTTTTAATTAACTTTCACAGTTAAAATTTTCACTATTTTGTTAGTAGTTGAGAGAGATGCTAAGTAATGCAATACGCGAGTTGCTTTGGGAGAATATGCGTCGCCTAATCATTTGAGCCACTTGCCAGATCGTGTTGTGTTGTGCCATAAAATAATAAGATGGTTGCTCTTTTTATCTCTACAAATTTGCAAATCATTTCGGAGATAACTCACGAACAATATTTTTTGTGTTTTTAAATGTTTCTTATAAGAAAAAACTTCCTAATATTGTTTTTTTTAAGATAGAGACTAAATAAAGGACTAAAAAGAGCACTCGTCAAATAATAAAACACGTTACAACTTACAAAACACATAATCGTTTCAAACATTCTTTTTCATTTAAATCATTTAACACCTTCATATAGGAAGTTATTTTTCCCACCTTCTGCTCTTCTCGAGCGTCCTCTGACTTTTGACAAAAATACTCTCACTGTTCGAGTTAATGTAAGCAACAATCAAAATCTCCTCACATTTCAGCAGTTGTAAATTTTGATTTTAAAAGCAAGAAAATAATTGAGTAAAAAAATATAAAACTTGTCAAATTAAATCATATATATATATATATATATATATATATATATATATATATATATATATATATATAAAAAAATATAAAAATATAAAAAAAAAAATATAAAATATATA
>Ga0228711_1000749_pt1 | contig 43175 bp, 18 predicted proteins | sample MedpolnodulmetaG_2_FD_177996 | JGI IMG/M metagenome (GOLD analysis project Ga0228711, IMG submission 177996) | Root nodule microbial communities from Medicago polymorpha collected in Santa Monica, California, United States - brown nodules | ecosystem: Host-associated > Plants > Roots > Nodule...
AAACTAACAAAGCGCCACGTGGCCTAATTATTTCATGCCATGTGACACCCCGACAAAAAAAAAAATTCATATTAAATAATTGTTTTTAAATTAAATCCATCACCGAACTCAACGTACATACATAAATTAAACTCTAAATGAAGCATAAAATATGGAATTCCTAGATATTTTGTATTTTTTATTATTTTTTGAAAAATGTGGTGCTTAAAATAGAGAGATATATGAAGATTTTTGGGGTTATTTGGAATAGTTGTGTGTCGAATACGAAATCTGTAGTTGGGTGTTCAATAAGAATCCTCTAGAACCTGAAATTATATAAAAAAGCAAAAAACCTGAGTGAAGAAGAGTACGTAGAGCATAGGTATGTCGGCGTTGGCGAGGTTTTTGCAGAGGCGATTCGTTGCAACTCAATCATTCCATCATGATCGCCACCCCATCTTTCAAGGTATCCTATTCATCATCGTTACTTTCTATCCTTTTCCTCTTTTTTCTCCAATTTTAGGTTTTCATTATTCACAATAACTGTCATCAACTTTTTAGGGTTTCGTCAATTTGAGTTTTTTTTTTTATTTTTTCTTTAGTAATTTGGCTGAATTTGAATAATTAAGGGTCGGTTTGTATAAACAGTTTATTTGTAGCTTATAGTGTATAAGATTGCATAATCTATTGTTATAGCCAAAAGTTAAATTGTTTTTATGTATACAGTTGTTTATATAAGTTATATTGGAGAACTGTGAAAATAAGTTGAAAAAAGATTATGAAAACTGTCATAAGTTTTCCCAAACAGTCTCGCAAAATTTATGCTAGTAGATAAGCTCAAATAAGGCAATCCAAACTGAAACTAAGTAGTAAACAACAACTAATCAGTTGGTCAACCACTTAATCAGAAAGTAAGTTACTTGTTGAACCCACACAAGGTTAAAGCTTATGTAGCAATGTTACAATGCAAGCATCTAGTCTTTTTATTTCAATTTGATTTTTTGTTTCATTATCTGTTATGGTTTTTACTTGAGTATGTGACACTGCACAAAAATGGTTCAATATTGCCATAAGTTCAACTGATTTAAGAGGAAATTTGGCTGAAGCAAGAGTTCAAGGCCAAAATTGTTAAAGGAGATAATGACTTTAGCCTTGTTAATAGATGAATGAATAGAACAGGGTGATGGTCGAGAGCACCCTCTCTCCTATAACAGAGTCCTTTTCTAACTCCCTACTAACTCTAACATGCCTAGGACAGTTACGATTTGTTATCAGCCCTTTACCTAATTTGCCTTCTTACTTGCACCTTTACGATTGGCCATCTATCACATTGTTTGATTCTAAACCTTGAATTAATTAACTTTCTGGTTCAAAATTCCCTTCAAAAGCAATGCAGACTTATGTGAAGCGGTTATATTATATTATTGCCTCTCCTAAATCGTGAAACAAACAGTGTTTTCTTCAGTGGAGAAAGTAGGTATCGTTATTAACTTAAGTTGAACCTGCTCTAAACAATCTGATGTCTTCCTATTTATTCATGTAAGAGCTTGTGCTTATGCATAAAAGTAGATGATTTTGTACTAGCAATTCCATGTGTAAGTCTTCTCATTAATATTCCATTGTGTTTATGGGCAGCATCCTCTGGGCACTCTTCTATCAATGCAATATTAAACAGATGTGGAATTCTCAAAAGGGGGGTCTCGACACAGACAAATCTAAATCAAAATATCTGTGAAGATGTAAAAATCAGTGAAGCCGACACCTTGAAGTCTGGTATGAACAACGTCCCTACATCCATGAGCATTACCGAGGACTCTGCCATCAAGGATTCTGCTGGTTTTAGTGTGAAAGTATCCTCAAGACATGATCTTGCTATGGTTTTCACCTGCAAGGTCTGTGAAACGAGATCGGTAAAGACGTTTTGTCGCGAATCTTATGAGAAAGGAGTTGTAATAGCAAGGTGCGGGGGATGTAATAATCTTCACTTGATTGCAGATCACCGTGGATGGTTTGGTGAAAAAGGAACTGTTGAGGACTTCCTGGCTGCTCATGGAGAAGAAGTTAAAAGAGGGTCAATTGATACACTGAATGCTACATTTGAAGATATAGCCGGAAAACAATCTTCAATGGGTACAATTTCACCAAATATATAAGTTGCATTAGGGTAGCACTGAGATATTGGAAGGGTAAGGGGATGTAATAATTTTTGCTATTTGTTTTTGAGGAAACAATTGTTGGTGTTTGTAAATTCGTATTTTTATTACCGTCTCTTGATTATTCCGATATTAAAAAGTGCCACTCGGTGTGATGTTATCTTATATCTTTAATTGTTTTGGTGCATCCTGAAATATTTGTCATTGTCACATTCAAATATATAGTCTGGTGGAAGGAATGCTTTTGATAAGATCTTATATTGTTTATCATGTCTGCCCTGGTATTATGGGATGGTTTTTGAATCATTATATCATATTCCCATTGTGTGGATGCTCTTTGGCACAAGGGAGAATGCTGATCCCAGATCAGATTCTACCATCATGGAAGTTTAGTGTATTGAACTTTCCAATGCTATCTCAAATCTGACCGTAAGGAATCAATGCAAAACAAGAATCTTAATCCCACCGATATACTAATAGACCATCTTGAAGGAGCTAAATCCTGAAAAACAACAGTCAAAAGCAAATTTTGTATTACATCAATTTAAAAAAATGACAGTAAACTCAAACAGAGAAAGTGGGAGGTCGGTTGAAGATGAAAATGTTGCAGAGTTTAAGGATAAGTTTGCAATTGAAGAAATTGCACTTGTAGAATGCAGAATCACCGTTTGGGGTGCATAATAATCCTGTTGGGTCTGCCGTTGTCATTATTTTTTAATATTTTAATGAGTTGTAAAACAATCGTTTATAGTATTTGATTCAGCTTTCTTAAAAGAAAAATATTTGATTCAGCTCTAAAAAAATTGATCCATATCGAAATAATTCTGATAAAGTGAAGTTATTTAAAACTTTAGGAACTAAAATTATATAGAAAACCAAAACAAGTCTTTGTCTTCAAATGTTCTTGGAGAGATAGGTAAGTAAATGTAATATGTGTTGGGAGATAATTTCATCACTTCAAATTTTTGTTATATAACAAAAGAACAAGTATGTGCTGCATGGATTATTTATTTATTTATTTAAATCTATATTAAATAATATATATTTGAATGTTTCAAGATATTCATAACGATTTGTAAACATAAATCTTGACACCCAACACATATAACAATACAGTCAAGATATATTTTTCAATTAGAGAGATCTCTACCCTTAAATCCATGACTCTGTGATACAAGAGAATTTTCACATCTCTAAATAACACTTTTTCAAAATATAGTATAAATTTTTGATGACATTAAGTATCGACATAACGAAATGTTAAAATTGAATGTAGCATTGACAAGACGAAATGTTAATATTGACTTATTTATTTTTTAAAAGAAAAATGTTTATATTGATCAAATCAAATAGTTTTATATTTAATATAAAACTATTTTACATAATTATTGAATCCAATTTCTTCATTTTTATAATGTTACCTTATTATATTAATGGGAAATCTTATTTTTTGGTATTTGTTTAAGTCTATCTTTATTTTGTGTGTTTTTGTTCATTTGCCGTGGACGTATTTGAATCAAGGGAAAAAAAGTGTCATAAGCAAGAAACAGAGTAAACTAAACCAAAACGAAAGATTGAAGATGATGAATATGGCGTGCCACTCTTCTTCTGCTTCTTCTCTTCGCATAACAAATTCAATGGCCATCAAGGGTGCTCTCTCCTTCCCTCCCACCCCTTCTCCTCTCTTTCCTTTCCTCAAAGCCTCCACCTTTGTTTCTTTGCGCGCTTCCACTAAGCAACCCACCAAGTCTTTTCAAGGTTTTCTATTTCTTTCTTTCTATTCAATGTTTCATGTGTTTTTATTGCTTCAATCAATGAATTGTCACTAGCTTATGTTTGCTTTCTTATTAGATTGAATGTTGGACTAGCCCAGTAAGTGTTTTTTCTTTTATTTGTTGCCCCTCTAATTCATTTAGTTTAGGAATGTTTGATTGTAAAAGTTAATTGAAATTAGTATAAAAAAGAGATATCAAATGGGGTTATTGTTCGTTTCTGATTTTTCTTATCATCTTTTGTGCTGGAATCTCATTTCTTTTCTTTTTTTATTCAATGGGTAGGTTTGTTATGATTTTAGATAATTTGGAGCATGATTTGGGTGATTACACGTCGGCGTCAGTAATAAATTGAAAAAATTAATTGTAATTAAATGTAATCACGGACACACCTTCAATCTGAAGTGTCGGTGCTACGTATGCTACCGGGCACTTTAGCTATCATAGTAGCTTTGCTTTAAATTTGACATTTCGTAATGTGTTAGGGTTTTCATTGAGGTAGGATTGTCAGAAAGTGTTATGCTTTAGTAATTTGTGTTGACTAATATCTCTGTTGAAAATTTGTCAACGTATTTTTATGATTATTACCTTATTTTTGTTGTCAGTGAGATCAGTGGCTGCTCCTACAGAATCTATATCAGGGTTTGACGACATGGTTGCTGGGACTGAGAGGAAGTATTACATGCTAGGTGGGAAAGGAGGGGTAGGGAAGACAAGTTGTGCTGCTTCACTTGCTGTTAAATTTGCAAATAATGGACACCCTACTCTCGTGGTTTCCACTGATCCTGCACATTCTTTGAGCGATTCTTTTGCTCAGGTTAATTACATGATTTCTAGTTCTGATGTTACTTATGAGCTAGGTGATTAAAATTCTGGTTGTATGTGTGCTCTGCATAACATAAGTTTTCCCTACTTTACAATAGGATTTGACAGGGGGAGCATTAGTACAGGTGGATGGACCTGATTATCCACTTTTCGCTCTTGAAGTAAGCTCGCATTTATGTATAATAGATCAATGTTATTCTTAATGATATGATTGTTATTTTTGTGAACTATATGTGTACCATTTAAGGTTACACTGCTTATGTTTTTGTAAAATTACAGATAAACCCTGAGAAGGCTAGGGAAGATTTTCGAGATGCAGCTAAACAAAATGGTGGAAGCACTGGAGTCAAAGATTTCATGGATGGCATGGGTCTTGGAATGATAGTAGACCAGGTAAAGCTTATTGAGATGTATGGTTATGTATTTCATCCAAGGGTATATTTGATGCTGTGAATTTTCAAGGTTGACGAGTCCTTTAAAATTTATAAGTTTTCTGTCAGAATTATAGTTCTTTTATATGTAAGCAACTCGCCATCATATAGGCAGGCACATACATACATATCATTCACAAATGATAGGTTGCATAGACATCTTTGAAATACAACTTCTTAGATATTAATTCTGAAGAATTGATTTAGAGTGCAGCTCTGTAGCATAAATGGGGAGCACACACATTTTGCAGAATCGGTATAGTTAGGATAACATCTGTGTTTGGATTGAGTTTGATTTAACATATGTGTTCAGTACTTCTCTTAGAGTGAGTAATAGTATTGAACAAACTCCGCTGCTGGATTGAAAGAATGCTTCATGAATATATTGTTCTTGAACAGTCACATCAACAATTTTGTTTTCTATTCCATAAATTCATGTTAAAGCTAACATATAATACGCTTTTCGAATAAATTAATTATCATATTTACCACCGGCAGCACACCTTAAGCTATTTAATTTTTATGAGATCTCGTGAAACAAGATTAATATTATAACTAGAAAATACCAGAAGATAACTGATTCTGCTTCATTACAAGCTTCCTTCTCTAAGACTTGTCGTTTCATTCTTTGACTGCAAAAGTTAGGAGAGCTAAAACTGGGAGAGTTACTGGATACACCTCCTCCTGGACTGGATGAAGCTATTGCGATTTCCAAGGCATGCATTTTTTATGCTTTATGGTGATTTACTTGTTTGTGCAATAAAATCCGTTTTCGCTCTACTAACAGTTAATACCTTCTTGCCAGGTTATACAATTTCTTGAATCACAGGAATATAATATGTTCACTCGAATTGTATTTGATACGGCACCTACTGTAAGTATAATGCCAGTAGTTAAATATTTCACATCTTTGTTTTTGGACATTATCTGATAGAATTTACCCATTTTCCTGAACAGGGTCATACATTACGTTTATTGTCCTTGCCTGATTTCTTGGATGCATCCATCGGGAAGATACTAAAGGTAAGATCGCTAATTTTAATTAATGAAAACCACACACACATCCATATTCCTTAATTCAATTGATTCAAAATTTATGTTCTTGCAATGCTTCAAACAAATTTAATCTTCTACTAAGCGAACAATAAGGACAATATAAAAGAGTAATTCAGATTCTCTTTCCCTACCCTGTAATACTTTTTTTTTACTTCTGAGTTGAGTTTCATTCTTTGAGTGATCCTGTAAGGCTGTTGATACCAATTATTCTGCTGCAGCTAAGACAAAAGATAGCTTCTGCTACCTCTGCAATTAAATCTGTGTTCGGGCAAGAAAATCCTCGTCAAGATGCTGTAAGATTCATATTGTTGGGATACTGTTGCATTTAGTTTCATCTTAACGTGCTTAACATTTGTCATATCTTGATGGTACAGGCTGACAAATTGGAGAAGCTTAGGGAGAGGATGATAAAAGTGCGCGAGCTTTTTCGTGACACTGATTCGACAGAATTTGTTATTGTTACAATCCCCACGGTATGACCTAGAAATAATAATTGAATAACTGATGCATATAATGATAAGCTGACTTTATTTTAGTTTAGTGTCACCATCACTGCCAAGACTGATTTAAGGACTTCAGATTTCTGGTATAAATCCAAATGGGTGGTTTTTCACTGAACACGATGTCATTGTTCGTTTTATGTAACCAATTTCACCTAGTGAGAAAAGGCTTTTCCATTGTTGTAGTTTACCAACTGAATGATATGTAACTTCATTATTTAGTTCTTAAACTTCATATTCATTGTGTTGGGAAGAGGCTAAGTAATCATTTAAATGTCTTTATTCCCCTAGGTGATGGCAGTTAATGAGTCATCCAGATTGAGTGCCTCATTGAAGAAAGAAAGTGTTCCTGTGAAGAGACTCATCGTCAATCAACTTCTTCCACCATCTGCATCTGATTGCAAGTTTTGTGCAATGAAAAGAAAGGTACTTTAACTCTTTGCTATTCTATTTTTCCACATGCTTGAGCTGAGTGGTGAACTATATTGTAGTTCAATTAATAAGACAATGTGACTATAGATGAGACAACTTATAGATAAACATGTATCAAACAAGAATATGCCCGAAGTTTTAAAGAGTGAAATCTTACTGCTAGCTAACCTTTTCAGGATCAAACACGTGCTCTTGATATGATTCAGAGTGATCCAGAACTCTCCAGCTTATCGATGATCCAAGCGCCACTTGTTGATGTTGAGATAAGAGGTGTTCCTGCTCTCAAATTTCTGGGTGACATTATCTGGAAATGACTAATCACACAATTATTCAAGTAAGTCTATCATTCATAGCAGTATTTGAGTCTAGTTTACTCTATTAAATTTACTATAGACGACTATAATAATTTCGAGCCAAAGTATACTTCGAATCAAATTATATCTTATTTAGATGTAGTCAAAATTAGAATTTCTTCTTTTCTTTACAATCACTATTGGTTCAATTTAGTAATTTAGTGCATTTGACAGTTTTGTGAAGAACCCATAACAAGAGCACACAAAACATGAAGGCTTATCAGATTTATACAGTCGAGTGGTAGCTGCTGGAGAGCCAGAAAGTTTTTTTTTAATTCATACATTTATAAAAGAAAAGAAACTAGTTATTGTATATTCCCTAATCAACTAACTTGTATATGAAGCTATTTTTTCAGCTCTCATTCCCACACTTGGGCTTTTGCTTGCTTATTATTATTATTTTATCCCATATGAAATGCTAGTTTTCCCTGTATATTTGTATTAAAGTTTGAAGCTGAATTGATTTACACCATCATCCATTTTATTTTTTTGGTGATGACACCATCATCCATTTATTATCACATGGTTGATGACATCTTAAACAGATAAATGATTTCAACTTGACGAGCATGTGCTTTGATAATTTTATATGAACCATAATTTTATTTTACTTTTGCTAAATAACATAACATGGAACAAAGTATTATAAATTAATAAACATTCATTTTTAGATCAAATCCAACAGTTAATTCAAAGCTGCTGAAAATCTCAAAATGATACTGTATTTAGACATGTAAACGACAAACATTATAAATGATAAAATATAAATTGTTAACAAAATATTGTCATTTTTTAGTTTTGAAAAAATAATCGAATAATACATAAATAATTATTTTGAAATGCATTAAATAATATTCAGAAGTCTGAATCTAATTTTAATATGTATACAACAAGTAAAATTGCGATTGAAATGTTAGTTTTTTGTCTTTAACTCCCCGAATATAAGTTCATTAACTTTTTTTTTAGAGGAGTATTATTCGAACAACCAATTTGATGACAATTTATTTTACAACCATAATTTACAAAGAAAAAGTAGTATTGGCACGGAAATCATAGCAATAGAGAGATAAAGTAAAAAATAATGTGAGTATGAGAGAGAAAATTGTCATCAAATGAATATTCAAATATTATTTAACCTTTTTTTTAATGGTGTATAACTTAATTATTATTATTTTTATCAATGTTAACATTTAAAATCCTTCAAAAAAACTCTAATGAAAATATAATTATTGTAAAATACTTAAGGATATAACAAACTAAAATAAAAAAAACATAAAATAACATATAAAATAATTTAAACATACCGGTATTTAAGTTTGAGTCATATAATATGTCTCATATATCATGGGTATAGAAAAAATCTGGTTGTGAAGGGAGAACTCATCTTATGTGCCTAATAAATTACTCGACGAACATTAGTCACTGATAAACAACGGTGCAACCTTCGTATCAACATGTAACCAAATAAAAATCTCTCCTCATGTATCATCTTCCATGAGCAATTCATCATTTGAGTCAAAAAGAAAGGAGCTTGATGAAGAAATGGGAGATAATGAAGCACTATAACTTTCCATGACATCACCATCTATATATGTATATAAATAAATCAAGAATACAAAAATTAAAAATTACTCCATTACTTAGAAATATTCCTACAAGAAGGTGAATAACATACCAAAGTTTTTGTACAAAAAAAGTACCAGTATTTAAAGTTGGTTGCGGACAGTCTGTGTATCATTCTTCAATAATACTAATACATGAAAAAGTCAAACGTGCCTCTTGCCAAAAATACCTAAGCTTGGTCATACTATTCAAAGGATCTTTTTCACCTTGTTGGGATAATCATGTTTTCTTTCTTGAACGGAGCTACTCAACTTTTAAGAGGTAGTCAAATATATAGTAAAATTTAATTTTAAAATTAATATAGTAAATTTAATTTATAAGTAAAAAAAAAAATCAAAAGTCATTTGAAAACAAAAACTTAATGTCTATTTTATTTTTGAGTGTTGTCTTTATAACTTGTATCGCTCACAAAATATTCTTTATAGTTTCTAAAGATACTAAAATTGTCCGACGAAATAAATCATTAAAAAAGTAGTAATCTCTTAGACTATCTTATGTCTACTAATTTTTGCGAAAAATATTTTCTGGTTAATCAAACCTACTCCATAGATACTCATAGTTGCGCTCCTATTGAGAACATTTAGTTCTGCAATAAAATTTGACATAGAGAAATTTCATGAAAAAAAAAATTAATTTTAACTTTGGTTCAGGTCAAATCTTTCTCTAGTTTGAAGATCTCCAACATAAAGAACATTTAGTTCAAAAATAAAATAGGATGTACCACAAAATGAAAAGAGACACAAACCAGGGGAACAAATGTGATTCACCAAGAGACGAACAAATGTGAGAGACATATGTGATGTGAACACGAGAGAGACGTGCTAACGCCAAACGACAAGAAATGTGCAAAGTGAATCAGAAAAAACAAGAAACGTGTAGTACGAACACAAGACAAAGAGAAATGTATGTTTTTCTTTGAGTTTTCTAACTTCTAAACGAAAAGGACGGGACAATGTCTTCTAACTTACTTTTAGGGTTTTAAATTTTGAATGAAACGACGAGATCCAACATGTTTTGTTTTTTCTTCAAAAATTACAATGAACACGTGAACTCGCATCAGACTTGTGAGTCTATCCGATTTGACTGAGTCTACGAAAATGAATACGAGTGCGCGTCAACTCATTTTGGCATCCTAGACTCATAAGCTCTAGAAGTCTATGAGTTGACCTACAAGCCTGACAATGTAACCATGTTGTAATCTTTTTTGTATTGATAGTTGATATCCATGTACACATACAATTTGTGGATTGCATATGAGAAGTCCCCAAATGGATGTGATATAATATGAAAATGTGTTTTTACATAGTGAAATTTTTTATATTATAAATCAATTTTGTAAGAGTTGAGTTAAGTTTGATAAAAAAACCTAAAATAATATCAAAGTTCATTCAATATCCGTTGAACCACTCATCATAAGATAACTTTAGGTCACATTCAAAATGTTGAATCCTATAGACGTATGTAAGACAATGTATTCATATGACCCGCACTAAATCTAATATGATTTAAAAATGTGTTTATAATTGACGAATAGTCATCATTTTATAAATAATATTTTAAAATTGAGTTAGTTTCCATGCAAATTTTCTAAAAGCATATACATTATAGAAGTGGAGCTCCTCTAACTAATAATCACTAGAATATTATTCAAACTTCCAATCACCATCCCATATTACGAGGAGTACTAGAAACATTATATTTTCAACACTTTTTAACATTCATTTTTTTTTTTTAAGATGCTAAAATGGAATATATTACCAAATCAAAATGTTCTTCCTAACACAAGACGTACTAAGGAAGAACAAGAGAGTCATTACAATATGTACGATCTAAAAAACGAAAGCACCAAAGAAAAGCATTTATTATTAAAAGAGAGTATTCCTAACTCTTTACATTATACTACTATGAAAATAAAAGCATTTATTTAATTCGAGAACACATCAATCTATCTGAATTTCCTTTACATAAAAATGAAATAACAAACTCTTCGAGTCAAATGAAAACCACATAGGAGTTCACCAAAACATAAAAAACACTAGGATGCTTATTTAGTAGGCTAAATTAATTTAATGGTCCCTCAACTAATTCTCAGTTTTCATTTTGGTCTCATAAGTCTTAAAATCATCATTTTGATCCTTCAACGTTCGCTCCGATATTCAAAAAAATCATTGGTTGTTAGCTTTAACTCTAAATGTCTACGGTGGATCAACCTTAAAAGTGGTCCACCATAAATCCTATTAATTATTTTAATTAAAACGGTTTGAATTTATGTCGAAAGGAAAATGATTCGCTGAAATTGTACTATTGAACAAAGTTTACTAATATGTTCCCCTTAAAAAATCTTTTCGTATACGCTCGTGTACTATGGAGGACCATTTAGGCTCTTTAAAGAAGAAAAAAAGTTTTATGTTATGCTTAATCTTTAGATCACACTTAAAATAACTATACGAGTCCTTTGAAACTATAATCTATTTGTTAGTTTAGAGTCTTTTTTAGAAAGTTTCCAATTGTTTTAGTCGAGTTTGTGTAAAGAAATCAATGATGAAGAACAATGTCTTGAAACATGTCAAATCATCTAAACCAGACAACTTTGTGGTCGTACTATACTTTCTTACAAGATACATCAAGTGCTCCAAGGGCACTTGTTTAGAAGTCTAAAGTGGATTTTTTTTTTTTTAAAAAAAAAAAATTGTGTATTCATGACATTGAAAGAACAAAAAGTAATCTTTTTCATCTAAAATTTATCAATCATTTGTATTTCTATTTTTATATCCTTAACAAGTGTCTTTATCTTATTATAGTAAAAATGATTATTGTTGAGAATAAAAGGGTTATATCCTTTCTTTCAAAAATAAGGATTATATCCTCCAAGAAAAAGTCTAAATATCTTTGAAGATTTCAAATTTTAATATATTTTAGACATAAAATAAGATATCATTAGAGTTTATAATTTATATTTCTGCTTAAAATATAGGTAGGATTTGTTTTTTTTAATTAAATATATGTTTTAGAAATATGTTTTGTATTACAATATATGTATATGTCCATGAATAAAATTTTGAAGAGACTTCTCCACTAAAAAACGAGTTGTCCACATAAATATATATCTCATATAATTTCTATAATACAAGTGAAAAAAACTCCATCATTGTTATTATCAGAGTCAAGGTTCATACTTGGATTTGTGAAGAAGAAGAAGAACCAACAAACAATAACTATATTTTAATGTGTTACATGAAGATGTAGGACTTATAACTAATAATCAATGGCTACGTGTTATGCATGACTTATAACCAACAACCAATGGCTACTTCTTCATTACATGAAGCAACTTCATGAAGATGTAGATAAACAACCAACAGCCCAAAACATGTGCATGTAATACATGAAGATGCAAATGAACATCGCCAATGACTTACGACCTACATACTTATGTGTTATATGAAACATATCATACCCATGTTTCACTTGAAGATATGGAAAGAGAACAACAAAGAAGGTTTTCAACTTGAATCTCTTATTGAATGCACAAAAGATATTCAGGTCAAAGAGGAGTGTTGAGAATACAATGGTTAAATATCTTTCTTTTTTTTTAAGATTTTAATATATTTTAAACTTTAGAATATCTTATATGTTAAATGTCTTTCTTTCTTTTTTTTAATTTTCACTCGATTTAGTCACGTATAGAATCTCACGATAGATAACATTCAACTATGATATGACTTGTGGATCATAATTAATAACCATCATAATATGATGATGTCAAAAACAACTCACATATTCAACTCAACAACCAATATCACCCCCTAAAAAATTAATCAAGCATTCTCGATATCATGGAAATCTAGTAAAAATCCTATCAAGTTTTGATCATACTACCCTCCCCACTTTGTACAACTCAATCTTGAAACATAAAAATTCGGCAGCCTGAAGTTTGGCCTTACTTCTTTTTGAAGGTGACCATACAGAAAAACGCAATTGCGCGGCCAATTACACCCATAAGAATGAGAATGGATATGCAGAGACTCCAATCATGAAGATTATAACCGCTTTTTAAAAGTGAACCGCAACGAGTTATGAGCCACACTCCTTGATACCTACAGTATAGAAGTAATGAATAAAATCATGTTCCGTATTCAGATTCAAATATGTCTTGGATAGCAAGAAGTTCTAATATGTCTTGGATAGCAAGAAGTTCTAATATGTCTTGGAGTTTTAAAATTTTACTAGAATAAGAAACTCTTAAAAAAGGTAGTATAAACCAAAATATATAAACATAGTTTTACTTCAAGATATTTAAGCAAATACACAAATTTATAGTTTAAGGTCATGTTTGAATGAACAACTTAATTAAGCGTTTATGCTATAAGTGCTTAACATTTAAGTGCCTACGTAAGTTATTTCTATGACAAAAGATGAAATAAAGTCAAACTATTTTTATATAAGCTATAAGTTGTTTTCATAAGCTATCATGGAGAGTTTATAGCAATAAACTGAAAATAACTTATGAGCATCATAAGCTGTTTTCCGTTTGCTCCACAAACAGTCTCATAAGTGCTTATGCTAGTATATAAGCTCAAATAAGTCAATCTAAACATATCGTGAATAATCTTTGACATATTATACCTTTCAGCATTTGCAATGACCAATGCTTGTAAAGCCCACTTAGAGTAGCATAAATTAGCTATAGCCTTTAAAATTTTACCATCCTTTTGTTGTGTTGCAATGAGAGTCGAAACAACTGGAAGAAGTACTGACCACTGCAAGATACAGAATCGTGTTAGAGGAGAAATGAAAATAGAAAACATGAGTGGGAATAAATTACTGCTGTGGAATTGGTGATTTTTGTTTTTTGCATCTAGGACTCACCAGCTGCGCTGCGCCAGGTTCAAAAACTATGGATAATGCATATGCTATGCCAGTTACACAGTATACAAGACAGAGCAGCACAATATAGTTATCTGTGAAAGTAGATCTTGGATTGGTTAAGAAATAGAACATAGATAGGTACACCACAGGTTTGATCACTGTATTAAAATGATCCATCGTGTCTTTCGAGAGAAAATAAGCTAAGCTGCTCATGCCAGAATCACTCTCCCTCCAGTAGTGCAGTTTATCCAGAGAAAATGATCTCAAGGCCGCTATTTTGCATAGAAGAGCTGAAATTGATAACAACATATAAGAACAAAGAACTCCTCGTATGAATTGTGAGTAGAGCAGAGTAAACTATTTGCAATGATATTTATGCAACTTACATACAGCAATCACCGTATAGGTGTAACCAGATGCACCAAATGTTTGATCACTCGATTTGGTAATTGATCCTAAGCAGGCTCCAGCAAGTAGCAAAATAAGATAATCTACGGCCTGGATCCGGGCTTCTCGTAATCGCTGCTTCCCAACCCTGAAACAACATTGGTTAGGAGTGAGACTAGCAAAAGAAAATGCAGCGATCTTGAGAGTGAATCTTCCAAGTTCGCAAAAATCCAAGATCTTTAAATGACTTACCGTATAAGAAAGTACTTATATTGCTTGAATACACCAGGAGTTTTCCGGTTGGATAAATCCTTGGATTTTAAAAAATTAAGTCTTATCTTTTCCCCTCGCAGTTCCACATTGCTTCTTACGTCATTCCATAATTCTCCGGCAAACGTCTTTCCCACTTCCCCCAAGTCATTAGCTGAATTTACACTCTGCGGTATACCAAACTGTGCTGCATGCTGTCTCATATCAAGAGGTATTGGATATTCATTATAAAGCATCCATTTAACTGGAAGATCTTGATAAGTGAGGCCTGAGCTTCCACCAGGTGCTGCAATGCCCTCCAAAATGTCAATATAGTAATCTGGAGGGTTGATCCTCTCCGGAACATTGATCCCGAGACCTGAAAAGTATTCTTCAACTTTCTTGGCAGATCCGTGATAGACCATGAGACCACCTTTACCCAGAAGTATCAAGTCATCAAACATGTTGAACAAAGCATAGCTGAAGCAGAAAACTCAATCATTAATAAATCAAAGTGAACATAATTTTTTTGTTAACAAATCTAAATTAAAGCGTGATGTATGATATCAATCTCCAAAATGGCTTCTGTTATGGATAACGAACAAGGAGCATTTGAAAAGAAATGTATACTGTAATCAGATGTATATTTTTTTAACACTAACTTTTTCAAAGCAAAACGAGAAATAATTTGTACTATAATAAGGTGCATACGAGTTTACAACATGAAAAATCATCTAAAACCTAAAGAGCAAACAAATGTAGTCATTTTGTAATAAGTAATAATACAATATATTCACATAACATTCTCCTAAGGAAGTAAGGAACGGTATTAATAATAGCATTCAATTATTTTATAAGTAACTGGAGTTGTTAGGTTAATTAAGTTTCATTCTTCTTATATTTTTCTTTCAGTTCATTTGAGGAAACTTTCTTAGTCTTGCTTTGTATTAGTCAGATTCTTTTTTTCTTTTTTTCAAGGATTGTATTAGTCAGATAGACTTAGGTTTATGAATCTTAAGGTAACAAATCATATTTAATCTTATTTGTGTCTTTGATAGGTTTAGGAACAGTTCTAATAGAAATAGGGCCAAAGTTTGATTCCTTGAAGGACAAGTTAGAGAATCCTTGTGAGATGCTTTGTTTCATGATAAGAATAAAATAAATTTTTAGTACAGCAAATAGTAACAGAAAAGAAAATAGCATAAAAAGCAAGAGTTAAATTTACCTTGGTTGATGAACCACCATGCAAATGTTCACTCCCTCAAGAGCTTCACGTCTTAGTGCTCTTAGAAGGAGCTGAGATGATGCACTATCCAGGCCAGATGTTGGTTCATCTAGCATCAAAAGCGAAGGTTCCATAACCATTTCCAGTCCAACATTTACCCGCTTCCTTTGGCCTCCAGAGACCCCTCGCTTTTCCACGGTTCCAACCACGGAATTCCTCACAGATTGAAGCCCCAAAAATTCAATAACTCTTTCAACAACCAAAACTTTTTCTGGTTTCGACAAATCAGCTGATAGCCTTTAACAATTTAATTTGAATAAACACAAACACAAGCATACAAAAGTAAGTGTGGGAACTTGAGTGAAGGCGCTTAAAATGATTTTGAAAATACTGCAGGTAAAATGTCAAACAACATAATATACCTGCACTGTGCACTGAACCAGAGATTTTCTTCCACAGTCAAGTTTCCATGAACTACATCATCTTGTGGCACAAAGCCAATAATTTTCTTGAAGGAGTGAATTGATTCATTCCTTCCATTTATCAGAATTGAACCAGTAACCAAGCATCCAAATGCTTTTCCAGCTAGAGCTGAAAGAAATGTTGTCTTGCCAGCCCCTGACGGGCCCATGATAGCGGTGATACGACCAGGTTTGATTTTCCCGGTAACATTTCTCAATATATGTTTGTTTTGAGCTTTAAGTGTGAGAGTCAGATCTCTGAATGAAATCTCAATAAAAGGCCTCTTACTTTTCTCAGTATTTGTCGCCATTTTTAGTACTCCTGAGAAGGTAAGGTTCTTGTTTTCTTGTTGCTGAGCCTTCTCTTTTTCAAGCTGAGCATATGCATACTTAAAAATTTGTGTGTTAGTTTGTGGCTGTTTTTCCTTTGTAGCACTTTTATGTCTAGTTTCTTTTCCTGTATTTGGATTATTGTTAACATACGGGTCATTTTCGATTTCATGCATCATGTGCATTAGTCCACTTGGATTTTTCCCCTTTTCAGTTGGCACTGCAGATGAACTTGCAACCATGTTTGAAGGTTGTGAATGCGGCAACAATTCAACATCTGTTTCAGAAGTCTCTTGATTCAAAATTTTAACTTTTTCAAGATTTTCTTCGTCCTTTTTACGAGAGAACTTGCGTGATAATTGAGCTTGCAACCCAGTTGCACCTTTCTTAGCAGCATCTTTTGCAACTTTCCATCTTTGGTGTGCATTTGCAGTTTTCCTTGCACTTCTAGCTGCTGATTCTCTTGATTTTGCCACTCTCCTTTCCCTAGTAGTTAGAACTTGGTCAGAACAGTTGTAAATAATGAGTAGCAAAGTACTCAAAGCAGCCTGCATAAGCAGTTAAAGAGTGTTAACTTTCTACCAACTTTGTCTCTCTCCTTCTGTGCGCGTGTGTGCGCACGTCGACCATTAAGCATCTATGTTTCTCGATGTGACATGGTACTAAGCATAGACCATTAATCTTAGATCATATTTGCACATGAAGTAAAAACTATTTAAAAATTAAAAAACAAGAACCATGAAATATGATAACTTACAATGAGCATAACTCCATATGCATGCATGTTTTGGGTTGCTGTGTTTGAATTACATGAACTCAGCTTGAAACATCCTACGAGCGATAATCAGTAAACGGTCATATGCACTTTGAATATATACAGTCAATAATTGATTTGTAAATCTGAGATCTAACACAGATATATTGCTGCAAGTATTCATCATTCGATATCTTACTTTTCTCAGATGTGGAACCCGTCCTGCAGTAATGCCTGAAATTTCATGCGAAAATGTTAAGAAAATTCCTACGAATGAATGAAAGGCACAATAATTTATTTTAAAAATCCTCAAAAGCAAGTAAAAAAAAGTATAACAAGTATACTAAAAAGTTTGGTAGTTCATAAAGTGCAAGCAAGTGTTGGAGCAAAATAATACCCACTACTGCACGGAAATTTCGTGGTGGTTGTTGGACAATAAGATCCAGCTGAGCAAAATGTTTCACCACTGCTACTAAAATCAGACCAAACATTTGCTCCTCCGCATGTATGATTTGGCTGCTTGGGAGGTAGTTGATAAAGATATCTGCAGAAATATATCCATAGATTAGTTCAATACAGACAGAATGCAAGCAACATCTTGAGAAAACAAAACTTAGCGTCAGAATTATAACTCACGGTTCACATACGCCAGTCGTTTTATTGAGTGTAGCAATGGGGCAATATGAGCCTAGAGGGCATGCTTCAAGAACAATATTTCCAATTCCCAAAAGAGATAAAAGAATCAGAGACAGCTTTTCCATAAATGTCGATAATCATTATTGTTATTACATACAATGTTATTATGCTTCACTACTAAAGATAAAAAACAATTAGCACATTATCTTATAGAAGCTGTCTTTAGTCATCAATAATGAAGAAAGAAATCAAGAATTCTGAGCATTGTTGTCATTATACTTACGTATCATGCATGTGATACCGTGAGGACAAAAGAAGCCTTCACAACATGCTCGACAGTTTGAAGTTCTAGCCGGCATCTCCTTTGAATCTTTAAGGTCAACCTTCTGGCTTGAGGGAACACGACATGCCCATCCAGGCTCACAACCAGAAACCCATGAGGTTAAATTACAGTTCTTGTTAGGCTTTAAATAATTGGCACTTGAAGATTTCTCCATTAAACTATTTAAGTAAAACTTCACTTCTGCGGCTGTACACAAGCGGTTTGAAATATCTCCTGTCATCAGAAACCAAAGCATAAGAAGAATTGTGCATGCAACACGTTTATGGTAGAGAACAGAAATTCAAATATTGCTCATTTCACTTATTTAGTGATCTTGGTTTTAGAAAAGACAAATGTTGAATCGTTCTGTAGAACCCAGGTTCGAATTATGGCTGGAACAATCCTTAGCCAAGCTTGACTTACCTTCCGGCTGAACTCCGGATGACCAAGGGCCTCTTCCCCTGGAACCGGAGGGTTACGACAAAAAAGTTGTTTTCATAAGATGAAATGGAAGATAAAGGGCACTATAGTGGCAGGAGAATACAAACAACAAGCTAATAGGGGCCTTCTTTGAACTGTAAACCCTATAGCCACAGCATTAGCATTTTCTTGAAGTCATGATAGTACCAAAAGCCCTACTTGAGATTAGAAAAAAACTACAAACCTTATCCCTCGCAACTTAAATCCATATTAGTTTCAATATCTATCATCCTTATAGACCAATGAGCATGTACTAGTACTACATTCTAATAATTTCGGTTTCCTGATGTATGAACATGACTCTTTAAGATTTTTAACAAACAATGAGCATGTCTAATTTGCTTCTCAGAAACAGAATAAAAAAATCTAAAGCAAAAAAAATGTGCCTTGTTTGTTTCGATATATTTTCTAAGAAGCAGAAAGTAAAAGGATGCATGGTTTGTTTCTGAATGTCATAGTTCATACCTTTCGTCGTTTTAATGCAAGATGACAAGAAGTGCAAATCTGATGAAAAATTAAAGGCTTGATTCCAATCAGAATCCCTGAAACAATAAAATTACGTTTCACAGTTAAATCAATATCTATATCAGTATTATGAGATGGAATAGCTTTAAAACAAATTAGTATTGTTGTCCTATCATGTCCAAGTAATAAGTTCTAGTCACTAACGCAGAATTAAAATGCACCAGTCCGCAATTCACATAACACAATCCAACTTCCTTTTTTTCTTTAATCTTTTCATGAAACTAAATTGAAGGCCACAACTCATAAATTCAGTCATAATTAAATCTAAGGCCAGCAACTAATTCAAATGCGGAATAAGTATAATCTCTCACTAATTTCCTTATCAGTTAATATCATAAAGCGTCTTTTTTTAAGCTCATTCTAAATAAAACACCAAATTTGAAACACTATAAGAATAATTTCATGCTACTCACTTCAAAAAAAATCAATTTCATTTTTCATTGATTAAATGCACCCCATGTACAAAGTTAATGGATTAATCTTTTTTTTTAGTTATGAATTTCCATTCCATGCATTGACAAAACATTTGATTCTAAATCTAAATATATGTTTGGATTGTCTTAGTTGAAGTTATCTACTTTGAGAGAGCTTGTGGCCTGTTCATAAGATCACCAGGATGACTTATGGAAACAATTTGACTTTATTTTATCTTTAATCGTAGAAATAGCTTGTACATAAGCACTTATATGATTAACACTTAATTATGCAATTTACCCAAACAGGCCTAAATCTAATTATTATGACAAAGACCATCCAACATCCAAATTCCAAAAATTACAATGATTAAACCCACTAGTCTACTACATGCCTACCCATCATTGCTATAAAGTTATCAAATAAGAATGCATCCCAGCTCAGCTAAGAAATTTACCAAAGTGGCCAAACAAATTAATGGGAAAGAAAAAAACAAAGAAAGAAAGAAAAAAAAATGGACTTACGGATCTTTGACACAAAAATTGGAGTCTTTACTAATTTGTTGACTGAGAATTGAAGTCAAATTGGAAATTCTTGTATAAACAAGCTGAGTAATAAGAGGAAGTACAGCAGGGTTATCATAGTCATTCATTTCTTGACAATGCATCTTCTTCCCAAACAACAACAAGCTCAATGTCAAAACCAACCAAACAAGACATCTCCAACTACTAAACATGTTGGAAAATTTAATGAATGAAACAACAAAGGTTGTTGTGTACTTGTGTTGTGTTTGAAGTGTTTGATGTTTTTGATTTAAGGAAGACAGAACAGGACAATGAGAAGTGAAGTCAGTCTTAGTGGGACCCATCTATCGTGACACCACGTTCGTAGTCGTACAAGCTTAATAAAATTAATTAATTGACAACTATTATTTTGTTGTCTGAAAAGGATAGATAGACTTGAGTTAATACCATGGTCAACACTCAACAAAACATTTTTATTTTCGTTCTGTTTTAGATTTTTAACAAATGGTTCTGCTTTACTTTGATTTTATTTTAAATTGCCGTCGCGTCTTATATAGTTACATAACGTTATACCATTAAGACAAAAGTCACATGAAGTTTTTCTATGATTAATTTTTAACTTGCACTGCAAAAATTATTGCTAAATTAATGTCTGTTAACCTTTTTTTTTTTTGAAGAGGCTATAAAAAGAAAAAACTTATTTTTACTTATATAAGAAATATATTGTATTTTTGTGTGACGTTGTTCTTCTAATTTTACCCTTCAATTAATTAGTTTTTACCATTTTATCATTTTTCTTCTTGACGCTGACAGTAGTAGTAGTAATAATAATAATCCACAATAAAAAATTTAGAGGATTGTGTTAGATTGAACCATAAACTTGCTATAGAATAGTAAAGTTGTGTGTAGAAAAGATAGAATTGTTTCATAAAAACAAAAATAAAAAAGAAGAGATGGAGTTGATCTCAAGTAGGATCCGATAACATTAGAGTTGAGTTCACTAACTATAATTTCTCAATCCCTCTCCTCCATTGGCTATTGAAAGGATTTTTCCGTTAATATATCTAGGTTGAAGAGAAATGTTAAGAACGCTCTCTTATTAACATTCTCTTTGACACAACTTTCTTATTGGTGAAACTTACGGGTCTCCCTACTTTATGTGAGATATATCTTTAAAGTGTTGTACCCACATAGATTTCATCAATAAAAATGTAAGTATTAAAGAAAGTTTTAGAAAAAGTGTTTATAACACTCCTCATAGGCTGAAATGCACTATCAGAAAGACACTTCTCGGTGTTTGTTTTGAGAGGTCTAGGAAAATATAAGGGGTGTATAGATAAATTATCTTCTTTACTAACAAGGAAAAAACAACTGCCCATCTAATGGCTAATATGACCCAATAATACTTGGAAAATTGCTCTCAAACATTTTAAAACCACTTATTTATCTCCAACATGTTAATTGTCGTTCGCTTGTCTACGATAATTAATTATTGTTTGCTTGATACGACAATTAATTGTCATTGCAAATTTTAATTTATTTTTCCAACGGCACTTAAGTACCACCGTTCATACCTTGATTTTTTTTTTTGAGGAAACCTTAAAAAATATTTAAAATGTACTTTAATAGACAAAAAAATACGATATTTAGGTCATACAATTACTTATAAGATACATAAATAGTGGGGGAAAATCAAAAGTAATAATAAAATTTTTGTGGTTATCATCTCTTCATGTTCGAGAACTTTTGTTGTTACGACTAGTTTAAATAGAATACGACATTTGATGACAAAGGTAAAAGTATGGAACATCAAAAACAAAAAACTCATATTTCCCCTTTCATTGCTATTATGGGTAGAAGATAAAAAGTGGTAGATCCCAAAGGTGTGTATATATTATGCAATTAAAAAATTCCATAATTATCTATTTCCTTATACTTCATAATCATACAACATATCAATCTATCTATATATCTTTGTCATAGAACCTTGAGCTGTTTTTAGACTTCCATTGTGTTGATGTGGCACATTTAAAATAGCTATACACCCTCTCTTAGCAAAAAGAAAAAAAGCTTATTTGATTCAATGGTCCCCTAAAGAATTTCAAGTTTTCATTTTGGTCCCATAATTAATAAAACGTATGTTTAAGTCCCTCATTTTTTCCTCCGTTTGCCAAGTAAATCCATGGGTGTTAAGTTTAACCCCAAATGTCTATGGTGGACCAATCTTAAGAGTGGTCCACCATAGACTGTTGGAACAAAATATGTTTAACATTACCCTTTAGAGTTTTGATGATAACAAGGTATTAAAAATTGTCAATTGGATATGTTAATATTTGTTCAAAGTGTACAGGACCATAGACAAAAAATTTGATATCTTTATAAGGTTCTGGAAGAACAAAAGAGAGTAAAGGAATCAACAAAAAGGAAGCTTGAAGCATCTGAAGAAAAATGCATCTGAAGTATAAGTGCTCCTGAAGTGATGACGTCATCAGAAGCAAGTTCGTCAGAAGCAAGATCACCAGAAGCTGAAGTTCATCAGGAGATGAGAGACTTAAAGCTTCAAAGGCTGTTCATTGGATTTTATCTCGTCCAGCATTGCAGAAGACTAAAAGAGTGTAGCAATGGTAGTTGTGAAAGAATTTGAAAGCATTGGATGCTTGTTCTCACAAGAGCGTTGACAAAGGACAATTGTACGAACTGTACAACCACTTCCTCCACTACTCTGTTCGTGTCTCTGCAACAAGACAAGAATAACAGTTATGCATGCAATAATGTTCCTTCAAACTAGGAAGACATTTGAAATTGATCCTTCGTAGGACAATAACCATATCAGGCAAAAGATCATTGGTGATTTTGATCAAGTTTCGAACGACTCTTTAATGTGCTGACAATTTTCCAACGTATCTTTCACACCTCTATATAAAGGAGTGAAGACATACTAGTTGGGTATGCAGACACACACAAAATCAAGATTTATACAACAATTCACAAAGTGCCAAACTCTGTTATTGTTCTGCATCTAAAGTCACTTAGAATTTCTTATCAAAGTTCATATCTTAGAAATTCTAGAGTCTTAAGAGTCTGTATCTGATTTGTATTGTGAACACCACTGATTGTATATCAAGTGGTCAAACTCAAACAAACTTCTTTGTAATTCTGTTTGATTAGAAGTCTCTTGCTTGTGTGCTTGAGCAATAGAAGTCTCTTGCAGTTGTACTTGAGCATTGGAAGTCTCTTGACTGTGTTCAGGAGCATAGAAAATCTCTTGCAGTTGTGCTTGAGTAATTTGAAGTCTCGTGCTAGTTGTAGCATTGAGCAGTTGTAATCAGATATTACATTCTTAGTGAACTCTCCTTGGAAGTGCAAGGGGGACATGACTATTTCCGGTTTGTGGAAGGAACCTGTATAATTGCTTTGTGTCTTTCTTCTCTCTCTCTGTTTTATCCGCTGCATTTAGATTATGATTATCACTTCAGAAGTTGAACTCTATCTGCTTCTAATCATTGATTTCAGTAGGAGAAAACAAAGAAAAAGCAAACACGATTCAAACCCCCTTCTTGTGTTTTTCTCACCTTCATAGACCTTATTAAATTTTTTAATTTAAACTGTTTGATCTGTTTTTTAAAAGGATGACCATTGGATTACGCAAGTGTATTTTATCTTACGATGAGTCAACAACACCTAATTATTTCCCCCTTTCTTCATCTTCTCCCCTCAACTTCTTTATCATCTTGATATCATCTTCACCAACATTCATAAACAAACAAAAATCCAGAAAAACCATAAATCTTCATCAACCAATTTTTCTTCCCTTTCTTCATCTTCTTCATCATTCTATTTAGCTTCTTCCATATCCTCATCTCTGAAATTAAAAAGTGAAACAACATAACCTTAAGCTTTACAAAATATGAAGTTTGGGTCAACAATATGTTTATGCCCTTTCTTAAGTTGAGTAACAAAGACACGTCCTCTTGTAATTGCACAATTCTTTAGCTCAAGCAAAGGGGTCTAGGTTTCATTAACAGGGGAAGTATATACATTCTTACCAGTGCCACTATCAACGATGACCTTTTTAGTTTCCCTACAACTTAAAGAATCAACATGTTGTTCTTCCTATAGATGAACTGGTGAAATACAGCCTCGAATGAGAAACCAATTTCCTGATTGCCCTGAAAAAATCTGAACCTGGTTCTTCTCTTGTTCCATACAAACCCTTTCTTGATCCAACATCATTTTCCACTCCTTCAAACATATATACTCATCAAGCATCTCACCTAAACTCATTAAGCTTTTCGACATCTAAAAATTAACCAAACCAAAAACAAACAAATAAATATATAAATAAAGATCCAAACTTTACCAAAAACAAAATAACCCATTTGATTAAATCGAAATAAAAACAAAAAACAATGAAAAGGGTTTGTAACAAACTGAAAAGGGTATCAAGAAAACGACCCATTTCAAAAAATTGAATGAAAACAAAAATTAGCAAAAAGGGGCTGTAAAATAGGAAAAAGGTTCGTGAAATTTTATTTTGGTGTTGTGAATGGTGATTAATGATGATGAAATTTGATGTTGGATTTGGTTAGAAGAGAAGAGAAGCTTGTGCTGTTGGATTCAAATGGGAAGGATGAAGAGGAGAAGGGATTTGAATGGGAGAGAAGAGGATGAAAGAACTCTAATTTATGGGTTTCTAAAAAAACTTGCCTTTTAGACTTGCCACGTGGGAAAAAACTAACAGAAGTTAAAGTTTTGACTGAAGGGATTTATTTGGCAAACGGAGGAAAAACTGAGGGACTAAAGCGTGAATTTTATTAATTGTAGGACCAAAATGAAAACTTGAAATTATTTAGGGGACCAATAGATCAAATAAGCCATGAAAAAAACATGTCATTCATTCTTATTTAGTTGGTGTCTTTTTATATTCTTTAGTTAAGTGTGTATGATGCTATTCAATTACATTAACGTGAGATTTTAATTCATGTATTGTGTATGCTCATTTGCTTCCTTCACATTGTAACTCCCAATTAACTATTTTAGAATATGTATCATTATCCCAAGTAAAAATGGTGAGTGTTGTTGTACTAATGAAATGTGAAACGCTACACCCCTTTTAATATTTTGCATATTTCTTATTAGCCTTTCAATTCAACAATAATGCAAAACGGCTGAGTGAATTAATAGTTATGTATATATATATACCTTATGTACAAGACCTCTACATATGAGCATGTAGAACTTCAACCAAGGGGGTTGTGCGTATTGCAGGAGAAAAATTGTTGTTTGTGATCTCACTATGTGCCTTCTTTTCTTTGGATTCAACAAGTGAAACTTTTGCAATTTTAGCTTATACTTTTAATTTAAATTCGATTCAAGCCATTCACAATATTGCCTTTGCTTCCAGAATTTTTTTCTTATGTGGTGTGATCAGTATTTATATTTTGTGTATTTTCTATGTTGATTAAGCTGCCGTTTTCAAGGGAGTGCAAATGGAGTGGTAGATCACATCTTATAAAGTGTATGGGAGGATCATATATTGTGTTTGAACAAAAGCTAAATGTTAGGAATGGAGGCAAGATCGTGGAGATTACGTACGTATGAGTTTTGGGTGGTATTGGTATTTATGATTTTTTTTGAATGATCATAGTGATATGATGTTTTATGATGTAACTTTTTTGGTATGTAAATTTAAAGTGGCACCACTGATGATGCAAAACACTATAATGTTAATGAAAATTCTCGCAAAAAAATAACATTGATTAGGCCATAAACATTGCTAAGCTGTTTCATTTTTATATCTTTGGCAAAATGCTCCAATAGAACGTTTTGGTGGTTTCATGAAAATGATTCTTGCGTTTTGGGCGCTTTTTTTAAGTTAAAAGTCATTGAGATATTTTTCTCTCTCTAAATCTATGGTTTAAAATACAATCAAATGTAATTCTCACAAAAATACAATAAAATGTATTGTATGATACTTACGATGTGTATATCAAAAATTTGAACAAATATACATCATTCGAAACTCATTATTTGAAATTATTGTTAAAATTAAAAAAATAAATAAAGATGAAGTACATTTAAAATTAATTTAATGTGGTAGTTAGAAATTATTATTAAAAAAATTAGAAAAATATAATTAAGATTGATACTTTTTTTTACTAAATTATATAATTAGTAAAAAAAAAGTATCAATCTCAAGAGTCGGATAGGAAATAAGGCTAAATTATATAAAAATTATGTGCATAATTAGTAAAAAAAAGGTATCAATCTCAAGAGTCGTATAGGAAATAAGGCTAAATTATATAAAAATTATGTGCAAATAATAGAAAAGTAAAGTTTTAAAAATTACAAGAGTCGTATAGTAAAAAGGCTGCAAAAACTATAAACATCAACAAACCTTACTATCAAGACAACTAAGAGGATTGATCCACTAATAGTTCAAAGTGTAACAGAAGCTTTTATTTTTAGTTCTATCGACAATCAAATTGATCAACTGTGTATGCCGAGAAGATGATACTTTATGCTCAAAAAGCCAATTGTTGTCATCTATCCACATAATTCATGCATAAGCCAACCAAATGACTTGGAAACATTCTCAAGAGTACTCCTTTCTAAAAGAACGAAAAATATAAAATATATGCAGTAAAATTTGAAATCGATTGAAAGATGTTGTATGATTATAATTTTATAATAAACAATAATTTATCTCTTCAAATTAATTTATTAAATATTATAGAATATAACAAAAATAGATATAATCATTTATAAACTAATATGGATTTCCTTGCTCCTAAAAAATATTTTTTTTGATTTTTTTTTGATAAATTTTCTATTATAAATTAATATTAAAAATAGTCAAAACATGTTCAATCACTATGCTAAGATATTATTATTTTGTTTGTAAAAATATTTTAATCGAACCCGTGCATCGCACGGGTAAAATGTCTAGTGTTCTATAAAGACAGGGCCGTCTATGTGAAAATGGAGACCCAACACTCATAGTAAAAATAGATCCTTAATAAAACACACATTTTTTTTAAAAGAGAAGAAAAAAAGTTTATGATGTTTGTTCTTAGAGATTCGTTATTTTATATGACAAGCATGGGCCAAAAATTACAAAAAATATTCTAAAAAATAAAAAAAAATTACAAAAAGTTTTCTAAAAAAATAAGAAAAAAAGTTTTATTATGTTTTTATTTAAAAATATATAATCCAATAGGTTGATGAAAGTACAAAATTTAAGGGAGAAAAGAGTATTGAGGACATATATACCTCAAATCCATGATAAATTAGGCCCTATCACGTTAAAAAAAATTAATTAAAGAAAAAAAAGAATGCAACTTTGCACTTAGTTAAACCCATGACAACTCAAATGGCAACACACATGTCTACCACCAGGTCATCTTCATAGTTCTGAAAGCATTCATGGGTTACTACTATATATCCGATTTTTCCATGTATTATACAAATAAAAAAAAATTGGACCTCAAAATTTGGGAGACCTGCCTTGTTTGCACCTCCTAAAAAACGAGCCCGTATAAAGACAAACAACATACAGTAATAAAACCTTTGACAAGTTCATCACATCCATTTATGACATGTAAAAAGAAAAGGCAACTCTAGACCAACACAAATCTCTCTCTCTTAGGAAGTTCCACAACCTTTGTTCACCACAGTCTTTACTAGAGTTGTATGTTGTAATTGAATCTCATCCAAATCACAACTTTAAAAATAAGCTGATATCAAACTCTCAACGTAGACTTTTGAGTCAAACGAACCACTCATATTTTGAAACTTCAGTAAATTAAAAATAAGTTTATTAAAATCATAAACAAACAACTCCAATTTCAAACACTTTTGAAAAGGCAAAAGCACTTGGTCATCCTCATAAATTATTAAGTCTTAAAACAGAGATCAAAGTTCAATCTAACATGTTAGAAACACTTAATAACTTAGTCTATGACTCTTTAAATCATGAAGGAATTTGGAAATAAAGAGTCACATACTAAGTTATTAAGTGTTTCTTCCGTCAAAAAAAAAAGTTATTAAGTGTTTCTAACATAGTAGATTGAACTTTTGATCCCTGTTTTAAGACTTTATAAATTCCATGTAACTTAAATGTTAAATTAATAAAAGACAATCTAAAAAACGTGCATCAAATTTATGAATTATAATCATGCGGATGATTAGACAATGCAAATAAAACTTAGATTAAAAAAAAAGACTAAAATGCCATTTTTGTCCTTTAATTTATTTTGAAAGTACTGTTTGGTCTATTAGCTTGAAATTCGATCAATTTGGTCCCTTAATTTTAAAGTCAGTCAATTCAATCTCTTAATTTATGTTAGTTAATGCAATTTGTTTCTTTAACTTATGTAATTTAGTAGTACAATTTAGTTCATCAATAAATGGATATGATTTTCCTTCAAAAAATAAATGGATATGTTTTATATATATTTTCTTAAGTTAAGGGTCTAAAATGCATGCAATTTAAGGGATGAAATTGGGTTGTTTAAAAATTAATGCACCAAATGAACTTTTAAAATAAATCAACGGACTAAATTAATAAAATAAATTAAAGGACTAAATTAATCGATTTTAAAGTTAAAAGACCAAGCTGAATTTTTTAAAATAAATTAAAGAACAAAGTGCCTTTTTTTTTTGGTTACGACCAAAGTGTTATTTAAGGGAAACAAAACTTAGCATGCATGGTCGTAATGATGATGACATTAACATCAACTTGAAAATGTGGCATGCCTATATCTAATAATTCAATTCAATGCCTGTATCCCAAAAGATTAAAGCATTCCATGCTCTTTTTTAGATAGAAACATTCCATATTTCTTGTATGTAGATTGGCATATACTACCATAATATTAAAATATTTATTAAATGCATAATAGATAGTTAATTTTTTTAAAATATTTTTGCATTAATGCAAGAAAAAGGTAAGACAGAAATGAGGTACATGAGTAAACTTTATTTTTTTTTCAGGTAATCTAGTGGTTAAAAATTCATCATTAAATCCTTCAAAAAAAATCATCATTAAAGTGAATAAATGAGAAAATTAAGGACAAATAAAGTTTCTTCATGTACATGAAAGAAACAAAGTTTATCTGATAAAAAAAAAAATAAAGTTTAAGCTTTACCATTTAGTAATATTTTTTGGGCAAAACTTAGGTACAATTTCTTAGGTGCTTTTCGTATGGTTTTTAACTAAAAATATAACTTTTTTTGGAGATAACAGACTTTGAAAGAATTATGAATTTAAGAAAATCATGGTGAATTTAGTAAAGAACCATACGAAAAGCACATAAAGAATTGTACCTAAGTTTTTCCATATTTTTTTTGGACAGAATTTAGTAATAAATTTAATTCATATAATTTATTTTAATATTTTATGCATGTTCAAACATTTAGTTATACTAATTTAAATAAACAAATCAAGTCAAAGACATTCATTTAAAAACTTAGAATACCCTGCGTTTTAAAGATTTAGGATACCTCCGCGCGTAACCACATAGACCAATTTTTTTTAGCCTTCTGAGACCTAATTTGATGACAAACTATTCTTAAGAGTTTTAACTTTATGTTATGTCCAAGACTGAATCTGAATACATATTGTCATTGGTTAATCTCAAAGATATTCGTATCATCTCATCTAAGCGATCTTGGGTTTTAGAATACCCCATTAAAAATAACTATTTTAACATTTTTATTGTTTACGGAACTGCAAGACAATTATATTTATTTTTAGGAATCTTTTTTTCTTCATGTTAACAAATAAAATTAACAACAGATTTAGGAAATCAAATGAACTTTTGATTTCTAAAATCTTTTCAAATATCTATGTAGCTAAATATGATTAAATATACGCGTAAAATAAATGTATGTTAATTAAGAATTTAATTTATGCAAATCTTTTTTTAAAAATAATTTATGTAAATGAATGTCGGCTCCTTTGGATAGGAGTTGACTCAAACACAAGATCGTGAGTTTAAATTTCACTATCAGAATTAAAATATCTTTTATGGATATCGCTCGTGAGCATTGAGATTTGTTCGTGAGTTTGAGCTCTGAAGTTCAACTCACCTAAAAAATTTAATTTATATGCACTGACGATGTAAAATTAATTATGGAGATATTTTATGAGCTATACTATATGGATATTTATGAAGATATTTTAGGAACTAATCTATAAAAGCAACATCTTGATTGCTCGAGAATTGAGTATCAAATACACCATTTTTAGAGACTCTCAATCTCTTTTTCATATGGTAAAGAAAGGCCACACAAATTGCACTTTCTTACTAAATGAAATTTGTGGTTTGCTCCAGAGTAGAGATTGGAATAGTATAATTTGATTTGGTCCTAGAGAGACAAATTGCTGTGTGCATATGCTTGCACGACTCTGTTCTATGTCACTTGTTTTTAGTTTAAGTAGATACGATAAAAATTCATCTCTAGAAGATAAATAAATGAGGTGTTTGGTGTTCGAATCCCAATCTTTATATATATATTATACAATATCTCTATCAACTAATTTAAATTCACGAAAACTACTTTTTATATCACTTTAGTTGATTTTGCTCATCCTTGTTTGCAATCTCTTTAAAATTTGGACAACAGTGGGGGTATTTTTCCCCAACCATCGAGTTAATAAAATTGGCCTCTTAAAAAAAATGGCACTATCATTCATTAATCAAACTCATTTTTAATAAACAAACTAACAATTCTTAGTTATAACAAACATTGAGAAAATCATAATTGATTTAGTTAAAAATCATACAATATAAAATATGATAACAAACATTATATATCATATCATTATCAGATTTCACTAATTTTGTGTTTTGTTGGTTACAAATTTCACTAATTTTTCTATTAGCTACAAAAATTATCGTTTCCTTCATCGTACGTATCATTCAATTCAAGTAAGCTCCTCTTCTCCTTTCCTTTCACACCTCTGTTCTTTTCATTCGCCAACCTCCATCTTTGCTTTTCGCACCCTTTCTCAGCAAAGTTCGTCTATCTCTTTCTTCACCCTTCTTCTTCCTTTTCCCATTATTCTTCTTTATCCAATTTTTAACTGATTATATTGAAATTTTCCTTTTTTTGGGATATTAATGTCGGTTTCAGCAAATGGGTTTAGGGTTTCGTTTATAAAAATTATTGCTTTGCATGTTGAATGTTGAAAATTTGATGCTTTTTAAGTGAAAAATCAAGGTTTTATTTTCATTGTGTTTGTTTATGCAATTTAACTTTGTAGTTTTGTTAATTTAATTCTAAGTAGCATTGTATTTGGTTTATTTGATTTAGGGCATAATTTCAATTTTCATGATCTGATTATTATTGTTGCTTTTCAAAGTTTCCACTTTTGAATGGTTTTGTTATATAAATGGTAAGTGTGACTATCAAGTTTTGTTCTTTTTCAGAAATTGAACTCTTTTGTGGCAAATTGGTAGAGAGAGAGAGAGAGAGAGAGAGAGAGAGAGAGAGAGAGAGAGAGAGAGAGAGAGTTAGCTGTGTTTTATAAGCTAATGATGACATCACATGACATGGATCCGGACGTTGTTCGATGGGGCCTACATCTTCTAGATGTTTGCACATTTCCACATGGTCGATCCCCAGGCGTCGTAACTCGGTGTGATCGTGATTTAAGTCAAGTTCAATATGTTAGGGAAGGCTTCTATGAGTATTCAAATGTTGAACATGATGAGGCTGTTGCACGTGCTTATCAAGAAGAATTATCACATCTTGATTCCATGGAATCTTCTGGGAGGATGAATTTCGAGAATGAGCAAGCGCGAGCATCCGTAGATGCGCAGGACTGGCTATCTTCTTCAAACAGGAGCTATAACTTTGGTACTAGAAACTTGGCAGTAGAAGTTATTTATTAGTTATTTTCGTATGTAAGAGGTTTTTTTTTAATACTTTTCGTGATATATAATCAACATGTAGGCGATGAATCTTACCAGAATCCCGTAGATGAGTCATGTCATATGAAAGGAGTGGAGGATTGTGGTCCAAGTGAAAGGGAAAATGATGAGCATGAAGTTGGAGTATTTGGTTCGTCTTCTAGGTCAGGAGAGATGCCTATCATTAGTGATGAAATGTGGCGTTCATTGGAAATATCGGATGAGTCTTCTCTTGATGGTGAAGTAGGCAAAAGATTAAACCAGATGGTTCCTATTCCTGTAAGTGTAACTTCAGTGCATCCACTTGTTCGTGTCTCTTCTTTGGATGATTTTGTATAGAATTCAGGCACAAAATTTGTATATGTGCATATGTGAATTATGAGTTTTAACCCACACGACAGAAGCTTGATAATTCAGTTTTATATACATTAAACTTAATTGATATATCATTATTAGTATAGTTTAGATGTGCAATTCTAATTTAAGTAATAACTCATGCTCTTATTTCTCTTGTCTGTGTTTTCAGCATGTTCCTAAAACCAACAAAAACATACCATCTGACGACGAAGAAGTATCAGACCATCAAAGGCTGCTGGACAGGTCTTACTTAATTTTATTTTTTGTCTGTTGGTTTGACTAGTCTCCTAGAAGAAGTTAATTAAATACTATACCACTATAAAAAGACAGACAAGCCCCATCTCCCCAAAAAATACAGCCATTTGGTGTTCTTATTTTTTTTTGTTGTAACATACAGGATTTTGTTGCCATAACCAAGAAGAGAGGCAAACTTACTGCAAAGGCTCACCTTTTATATCCTCTCCTTTAAGAAAATTATGAATTTGATTTGTGTATTGTAGTTATTTTAGAATAAGTATTCTCAAAGAGAAGTTAAAATGGGGTGACAAGGATAACACAACTTGAAAAGAAAAAAAAAAAGCAACAGAGGAAAGGAAAACTTAGAATGCAGCAATCCTGCTCAATTCCTTTTGCATACTAGAGATGATTGTTCCCTTAAATCATTGGGTAGAACCACAGAGTGGAGGGGCATACCTACCTAGTGCTCGTATCCTATTATATCCTATCTAGTACAGTTTTCATTTTTTTATCTAGAGAAGTGTAGGGGAATCACTTTGTGCCTCTCATTAGAAGGTTTCATGCAGTGCAATTGACTTACCAAATTAGTTTCTCAATAACTTAGTTAATTTCTTAATTACTTGGTGTCATGGTAGACAAGATCGCGATCTGCCTCGCAAAATCGCACGAGTCTACAATATTGAGTACCATCTGCGTGCTTGAGTAGGTGCAGCCAGAACCGGAAATTGTTGGGAACAGCCGGGATCGCTGCAAAAACGCGCGGAAGCGGTGAAATCGGCCGCGTCTCCTTGAAATTTCGGGTTCGCAGGTCGGTTCACGACCCTGTTTTCGTAAAAAATATAATAAATTCTTCGGAAACCCCAGCAAACATGTTTTTTTAACTGTTGTTGCTGTCACATGAAACAACTCTTTTCTTACCTATTATACCAAATAATTATTAATTAGTAGTTATATTGGAAACCTTTCCCATACACGACTAAGCAATAATTTATGTAAACTTCCCAATACACCCAGTCGGGAAACCTTCCCAATGTAATGATACACCAATATAGTTGTTTTTAGGTGTGATTTGCTACTGTTTTGAGTTTTAAAAGTGATTTGAAGTTTTTATTTTTATTTTTTATACTAAATTACGTAGTTTTATATGCATATGTATTAATCTATATGCATTACATATGAATTTCTGAATTTGGTAGGATCTTAAGACCCGTGTTGCGATCCCCCGATTCATGATCTTGTGACCCCTCCCGATCTTGCTTGGTGTCTTCTTGACTTAGTTTCTAAAGGAAATTTCCATACTAGCTGCCAAAACAAAATATATAGAAACCAAATTTTCTACGCCAAAACCCCTTCTTCTGAAGGTCTGCAGCACAAATCCCAACTAATAAGATGATCTCTTTTGGATCTCCTATCCCAACCCTGACCTAGGAAGTCATTGTAATCTTCTCTATCCTTTGACTGGATTCTTTTTGAATTATAAAGAGCGAGTGGGATGTGTTGGATGAAAAAGATTAAATAAGATGGATACAAGATTGTTCTATGTAGTTCTACTTCTTTTTATATTTTTTCTACATCTCTTTGCATGCAAGTTATAGAACACATTATGTCTTGTTTTTTTCTTTTATGTCATTGAGTGTATATCTAATTTTAAGAATTTGATCTTTGTTAGACTGCAGTTATATGAACTGATTGAGTCTAAGGTTGATGGAGATGGTAACTGTCAGGTTGGTTCTTTATCTTTCTGCGTAGACATCTGAAATGCAATTCAATTCCTGTATTATAATATTTATTTCATCCTTGTTAAAACGTTCATAAATTTATTAGGAGAAACATATTTTGACTTTAATGTTATAACTTGTGAAAGTAGGATTAAGAATGAGGGGTTCTTGCTCTTCCAAACACTGCCTCACAGCTATATTAAACACTCTACATTCACCTAGACGTTAATTACTTGTGGAAAAAAAATTCCAAACTGGCGCTGCTCCCGTGAAGACTTCAGACATATATTTAATTATTTATACCAATAGCATATTCATTCCCATTCCTGTCGAAGAATATTGCATTTCATATTTCTGATTTTTGAAAATTAACTTTCCACCCAACCGTTTATCCAAGAGAGACAACAATGTAAATTCATGTCTTATCTTGAAATTTTGAATTTGATCGTACAACTCTTTATACTATGAACAGAAGGTCAGAGTTAAACCAAAAAATATATAAGTTGACCACATGGTTCATTAATAGCATAAAATACTCCATACTGAGAGTTTATCAGAAGTAAATCCTTTGGGGTGGGGTAGAGGGTTGTAACTTATAATTCCTTTTTCTACAAATGTTATGAATCTTATGATATAGGTTATTTCCTTTGAACATATATTTTTCTCTCTATTGCAACTCAGTTGTAGTTATTATTGAAGTTTAATGAACTAGAAGCTTAATTTTTGATATCATTATTATTATTCTCAGCAAAATTGACATATAACGAAAGATTGTGAATATTCTAAATTTTTTAGCATTATTAACTTGGTGTGTGGATCACAATGCATAAACTTTTACATGCTATTTTCTAATAATAAAGAGTGACCTGCTGGTTTCATTTTATTTCAGTTTCGTGCTTTGTCAGATCAACTCTATCGCTCTCCAAACCTCCACAAATTTGTACGGGAACAAGTTGTTCAACAGGTTTGTTGGTTTTACAATGATGTTTTTACTATTTTGGTGGTGCCTCCTATAATCATATGTATTGATTCAGTGTTTTCTTATTGTTTTGTCAGCTCAAGTCCGACCGAGATCTATATGCTGGTTATGTTCCTATGGTTTATACTGAATATTTAAAGAAGATGAGCAGGTATGCGACTATGTGCACATACGCTGTTAGTTTCTTATGCCAATATGGCTTTATTGAAAGTCCTTATGTTTTGCTGATAGCTTTATGTATGAATTTTTTAGGAGTGGTGAATGGGGCGATCATGTCACGTTGCAGGCTGCTGCAGATTGGGTATGAAGGGAATGCATAATTTCTTTGTCCTTCCCTATTATAATTTTCTTCTGTTTTTCTAGCCATGCATGTGTGTGTGTGTTATATGATGAACTGACACCAAGTGTCGGAGTTTATTTTAAGACCAACTCCTATACATCAATTTTCATTAATCAAATGGTCCATATTTAGACCTTGAAAAACTATAAGGGGAAACTATTAGGAAAGACTTGGAGATCAATGAGTTGGACCAAAATTTAGTTTATGGTAGAACATCATTGGTGTAATTTGATCCATGTAGACGACTCCACTTAGTGGGAAAAGGCTTGGTTATTGTTGTTGTCCTTCCAAAATCTTTGCAAGCCCTCTCTTGTTGGTCTAAACCCCAGTTTTCCCACTACCAAAAATTATTTATCACTACCAAAAAAAAAACCCAAGTTTTCCTAATAACTTAAAAATTGGTGTCACAGAGCTTTGATTTTTCAGAAAGAAAGTAAGAGGAAAGATTAGTTAAGGAATGAATGTGAGTAGAAAGTGAATGGAAAGTAAGATGATTATTTTAGTTGTTTGGTATGAATGAAAGTGAAAAGAAAATGAAAGGAAAGATACATGTGCATTTAGAAAATGACGCATATATCCCTGGATTAAAAAATTAAAATGCGATACTACAAATTAAAATTATAAGGGCCAGCATTTCGTAAATACAGTAGCAGCGTATTGGTAAAAAAATCCCTGACAATGCAAAATAAAATAGAAATGTATTTTTGAAAGAAAAGTAAAATACAAATATTAAAAATATAAAAATGAAAAAAATAAAGGCACAATCAAATTATAAAATGGAAGCTAGGACCAATTTGTCATTTTATTAGAATTGATCACAGCTCCCTACTTTCCGCCCAGTTTTGTGAGGAATGGTTTCTGGGTGTGGGTCCCACTGAAACCAGGCTTTCTTTCCTCTCTAAGACAACAACCAAACTGTGGAATCACATTTTTCAAAAAACTTTCTATCCTTCACCCTTTCTATCCATCAGCTTTCTTTGGATCCAAACGATGCGTTAGCGACAGTCTTGAAGTCACATTAAGTATTTGTCCAAATAGTTAATTGTCCCAAATAGTTCAAATGGTTTAAGCTCTATTATCAATTTAATCCTTGATATATCATAGGTTTAAATGATTGGTATTATAATCTTTATTGGATAAAAAGGTGAGGACCGGTGACATGATATTTACTTATATCGTAATGTAAATTTCTTTAATTATGTATAGGAATTAAGGATAAACTGAGTATTCTGTGGGTGGGTTGCATATAAAGAGCATATAGTGTGTTTTGAAGTGGTGAATGATAACCATTGCGTTTTGTTTATTCCTCATTTACTTTTTTTTTTGACCGAGTTTATTCCTCATTTACTTGAATGATTGATATGGTCGTTTCTCACGTCCTTTCAGTATGGCGTCAAAATATTTGTGATTACATCTTTCAAGGACACATGTTACATTGAGATTCTTCCACAGATACAGAAGTCCACAAGGAGTAAGATTTGATCAATATTTGTTTATGTACTTTGTATTCAAAAAATTCTTGATAAGTACATGTCAATGTGAATATGGTTTAAAAAATGTTTTGATATGTAAAATGTAAAATGAGCAAGTTATGAATAGCAATATCTTGCTTACCCATCAAATTTTAATTTGAGTGTGGTGCATAATCTTTGTGGTGTGTACTGTTGGTATATTAATTCCTGTTTCAGAAAAATGCCAAGTGTATGACCTTTACCTGTGATTTATGCAGTAATATTTCTGAGCTTTTGGGCAGAGGTGCATTACAACTCAATTTATCCGGAAGGAGGTAGCAAATTTATCCTTTATACAAACACTCTAGACACACGATAATGAAAATTATGAAGCTCTTAAGCTAATGAAGTTTATCATTCAATTATTTGCACATCTAATTTATGGTTGAAAACGCTCCATGAAAGCTCCTATATACAAAAATACAGCCAATGGTTATCTAGCAATAAGAATCTATATTCTCTGAGTTGTCTTCATTAGTCTTTTGATTATTCCAGTCTCTTCCATGCTCTTGAATTCATTTGGTGGTCATCAATCATCATTGCAGTTTTATGGAACATGGCATTAACTGTTGCATTGTGCGTCTATGCACTCTTAAGAGGATCTTTTGCATCAGACTCATTATGCAACCTCATAGCATATCTTTAAAATAGTCTTTATTTACTGATAGTTTGCTTCGTATGGTTATATTTTCAGAGGTCGCACTCACATTTGCTTTTAAGTGATAGTTATGTAATTGTATTCTGTTATTTCATATTCAGAAATGCCTTCATCTTATTTAAAGAAAAAGAAGAGATGGTGGAACTTTGGCGTTTAGGATCAGCGCACAAATGGATGCAACTATTTCACGCGTCCGTTGCAGACAATCTGACCATATTTTTGGCTCTTAAACAATTGGTTCATTAGTATTGCCCGACTTTGTAATCATTTGAGCTTTTATTGCCAGTCATAGCTAGAGTTGGTTCCTCCCTCTTCACCTCCTATTTTTTTTATGTATATATACCAATAAAATAATAACAATAACCTTTGTTTTCCTTATACAGTATATAGTTGTATATTTTGTGTCCAAGTAAGTTGCATACTATTGTTTTTTTCTTCTTTTTTCCGCAACATATTCTTGAGGTTTCTTGAAGAATCTAACGTATTCTTAAGCTGGAACGAATATAAGTTTGTCCTTTGCGCGGTGTTGAGCTATTGCAGTATTTTGTTATGCATATAGCCTCTGAAAAGAATGGTCCAACTATTTTTACATTAGAAAACAACAAAAGCAATATTGAAGAATTAAGAGGTTTGTTTACAAGTCTAAAGAAGGGACAATTACTTGAGAAAAAAGTAATTGGTCTATCTGACAAAAATGGGGAACCTTTGCCAAACCCTAATGATGTTCAAGTGGCACCAATTGTGGCTTATGGTTTGACAAAATCTCAAACTAAAAATCATGTAATAGACAAATTTTGTGTGGTTAGATGGGATACTTGTGTCTGCGACAATAATATTTCACGCCGTTTTTTTTCCTTTGTGCAAACTTTGATTAAGATACTTGTTTTTTTGTTTTGAAAAAAAGATATTTTTGGATGAATTAATTTGTGCATTTCAAATCAAGTAAGTTTGAATTTACAAACCAAATAAAAATTTAGTAATTTTAAATTTAGCCAATCTTTGTTTTTTGAGGAAAAATATGATTATTTCATTTCTTCAAAAATGAGAGGAGAAACACGTGAGGGCATATAATAATAAACATAGGTCCTATGTTCTAAGATTGATGCTTAGCTAGGCTATGAACAACCCTTTTAACTTGACGTCTAACAAAACCTGAGTTTAAAACCAATACTAAGTGGAGTAATATAATTTGATGGCTGTGCAAAAATGTTTCCAAGCTCATTAATTATTCTCTATGTCACCGTATCAGTGTCGTGTCCGGTCTTCATGTCTGTGTCCGTGCTTTATAGGTTATTGGCCTTTGAATCATTGATAGCTTCCAGTCCACTACAATCTTGCTACTTTCCTAGGACTCGTGAGAGCCTTCCCATAAACTTTGATTTCTACACTTCCAAATGCTCCACAAAGACACAATAAACGTTCAGTTGCACTATAAAGGGTGGTTGAACAGAATTCCATAATTTTGTTTCCTGTCAACATTTAACAACCTGCTTGCATCTAAAAAAAAAATGTGCTATACACCAACAATTTGTCTATCACACATGACACAAATCGAAGAACATTGAATTCCTCGAGTACAAATGTTAAAACACGTCTGTAACATCTACATTTTATCTCAGTTTCCAGCAGCCTGAACTGGTTTTGTAAGCATCACTGAATCCATACAAAACTATAGTAAGCAGATTTCACGTTGTAAATAACATCGACAGTGTAAATGCCATATGATCAGTAATGTCTCGTGATTGTAGTGGAGTTTACAAAATAGTTGTGGCATCTTCCATGTTAAAAATGTCGACAACCAGATTGTGATGCAAGTATTTGAGTTTGGATCAAATAGTTTAGCAACTGTCAGGCCTTGCAAGTCTGCATAAGATGGAGTAGTTGGCTTAACGTCGAGCAACTGTCCCCATGCCAATTTTTCAGCAGTAACCGAGTGTCAACAAAGGAATAATATTCCATATACTCCTCCAAGTATAGTATGGGTTGTGGCCAATGTCTGGCTCCATGAAATCCTTCTTTGAAAAATATTTAGATTTGAGAACTCTATTGAGTAAGGAGTTTGGTTTTGTGAGGAGTTTCTATATTTGCTTACCAAGTATAGCAATTAGCAAGATTGAAGCCTTCAAAATCTTTGAAATTGAGTCCACCATTCTTTTCTCTTAAGGTATCATGTTTCAAACATTTTCTTTTTTGAATAACAAATATGTTAGTAATTAATTGTTAGATTAGTTTTTCTTCTTCATCCAGATTTGAACCCAAAACCCTAATCCTTGAACACCATTAATATAATGACTTCATTTTTTTTAAGAAATATAATGAGGTAGTTGAAAATATATTCACGTTTTTGCAAACATATTCTTTATTGGTATGCATCACATGGTCACAGATATATACCACCTAAGCATAATTTAAACAAATCCTAATCAACATCTGCCATAGAATCGAATAGCAATGCTAACGTATTTTTTTTTTTTTAAAACTTTAGACTTTATTCTAGTTTTTTACAGTTATAGTTAGAAAATTAGATAAAATACTGGAATTTACACCCGTTATTGTGCAATATGCCCACAACCTTGACGCTCTCATCATAAAATCATTCTTATTCTAAGCCAAATAAATAGGAGAGTGGAACTAGAAGGTATAGCTTGAGTCCCTGTGAGCTTAGCTCAATTGGTAGGGATATTACATAATTTATGCCAGGGTTCGAACCTTGGACACCCCACTTCTCACATTTAAATGTGTGAGCTCTAGCCACTAGACTACTAGACAAAAAAAAGGTATAGCTTGAATAAGCCAAATAAATAGCAATACAAATAGATCATGTTTCTTCAAGACGAAGACTATTTTATAACTCTTTAGTCTAACAATTTACACAACAATAAATTCATGAGTGAAATTGAAATATTGAATGCACAAATTTGTAAAACTTGTGGAACATTCAAAATATTGACCATCCGTCTCACCATTCCAAATTTTTGTCATGGTTAATATCTTGAATGTTTTAGAAGTTTTATAAATTTGTGCATTCAACCTTTCAATTTTACTCGAACTTGTTGTCATGATATTGTTAGACTAATGAAGATATACAGTGTCATCTCTTTGAAAAAACATGTTCTACTTAATTCAATGGAAATGTTGTATATACTAAAACACAATGTTGCCACGTCTTTCGCTTAAACTGATCATTGGTTGATTACAAACCTCACATTTGTGTCGATGTGCTCTATGTTGCCGTCAATTCAACCTATCTACTGATTTTACCTTCCCTTCCACAAAATTTTATGGGAAAAAAATAAGCATGTAAATTTAAAATTGCTTAATAATTACAAGAACAATAAAAGGAAAATTGTAATAGCCTACAATATGCCTAGCCTATCTGTTGCTTCTTCATTTTGATGCAAAAAAGAAAGAAAATAAACTCAAAAGAAAAAGTAAGGAAATTAAATAATACAACATTGTATGATGATTTATAGCAAGACAACTTCATAGGAAGCATCAAGTTAGTATCAAAGATTAAAATTTTAAAAGAAATAAATTGAAACAAATTTTAAGATAATTATCCAACTTGTGTCAAAAAAAAGATAATTATCCAACCATTTACGTGCATGCCAATATTTTATCTAATTTTTAATTATAGCTATAAATAATGAAAAAAAAAGTCGAAATAAAGAACCTCTCTCTATTTATTTTTGCTTATTATTAAATACAAATAAAAATGTAATGTGCTTAAATAGATAGAGAAAATAGAAAACCCAAGAACGTTTGGATGAGGTGATAATTGATCTCTCCGGACTTAAAAAGAGGTTATCATTATGAATCCAGCCTTGGGAATTATGCAATTTTAAATTCTCTCGAGGTAGAGCTTTGTCACCCATTGCGGTATTACTCGACTCAAAATATTAGTACATACAGTTACACACAAATGATACCTGATTAAAAAAAAAAGAGTGATCTCTTACTTGCTATCCGATGGAAAATTCAAAACTTCTTAGTTGTTGAGTAGAAAGAAAATGTGCATGTTGTTGATTTTATAGAAAATGATTTTGTCGTAGGATAATGATTTGATAAAGAAGAAAAATGAAAGATAATGTTGATAGCGAAGAAATTGATCCTATTGAGTTGGTCGGACTGTTGGTTGATTCTCATTTGAACATTTGACTGTTGGTTGATCCTATTAAGTTGTATAACTTGTCGTGCTCCGACCACAAAAAGAACTTTGCCTGCTAAAAACTCAAGGATTAAAAAATTTAGGTCAAATACCTCTCTGAATCCTTTAAGTTTCACGTTTGTTTTAGATAGATCTTTTAAGTTTCTAAGATTTTAGATAGGTCCTTTAAGTTTCCTGAACTGGACGATCGAGGAGATACTAAGATCGTCGAAAATCATAGTAAACCGAAAAATATGCTCATTTCATCTCAGCTTGCGCTTCCTGGAAGATGACCTATCTGAAACCTTAAAAACTTAAAGGACCTATACGAAACAAACTCGAAACTTAAAGGACCTATCTGAAACCTTAGAAACTTAAAGGATCTATCTGAAACAAACATGAAACTTAAAGGATCCGGAGAGGTATTTGGCCAAAAATTTAAAATGAGTTTTAGACATATAAGGTTTCTCGCAACTTGTGTCCCAAAATAGTGAATTGGATTAGAGAGATATGGCATCTAATTAATCCTCATGCCATTTTTTTTTTTGATAAATCATAACATATTTGTTACAAATAAAAAGTTTGATAAATTCTTTTAATTTGATATAATATGTATGCTTAATGGATTAAACGAACAAGCAAAGTCGAATAGTTCAATACAAAAAAATAAAACAAACATAGGGTAAGGCCTCTTGAGAAAAATAGAAACAGAACACGAGCTTAAGGGCTTGAAAAAAAAATGGAAGCTTTCCTTTTTTATGGTGGCTTTCTTGAAAATGGGATGATTGGAAAAAAAAAGATTCTTACTGGTTTGTATCCTCATCCTGTTTTACTTCATTTGCTCTGATTTTGATTGTATTTATACTTCAAAATAAAGTTAAGGTTCTATTAGATTAAGAGGAAGATGCCAAATTGCTGCTGAGGAGCAGTTGTATCACCCTAACTGCTTTGTGCAGGCCAAACTCTATCACTTGCATGGAAACGACCAAAGGTGAAAGCAAAGAAAAAGT
>Ga0228711_1000750_pt1 | contig 43167 bp, 21 predicted proteins | sample MedpolnodulmetaG_2_FD_177996 | JGI IMG/M metagenome (GOLD analysis project Ga0228711, IMG submission 177996) | Root nodule microbial communities from Medicago polymorpha collected in Santa Monica, California, United States - brown nodules | ecosystem: Host-associated > Plants > Roots > Nodule...
ACCTGTATAATTGCTTGTGTTCTTTCTTTCTTTGTTCTCTTACTATTATCCGCTGCACTAAGACTCTGAACTCAAGTCAGACTCTGAACTATTTCAGACTCTGAATCTGGGAACAGTTTTTCAGAACGTAAGAAAGAAAAGTTTTTGAAAACACAATTCAACCCCCCCTCCCCTTCTTGTGGTTTTTCTCACCTTCATACATACTAGACCGAATTGATCAGGTTCTGCTAGATACGACATTCATAATAAATATCTGGAACTCAATGGTCCCACTACATTTATTGAATTCTAATGACCCAAGGCACGATATGAATCAACCTTCTCTCATAACAAATGTAACACCCATACTAAATTTATCTAGAATATTTAGCATGCGCGTTAAACTTTGTACTGGATACATTAAAATTAAAATAATAAAAAAATTATGTGAACAAATTATAGAATTATTTGTCTTATACATCTGAAAAAGAACCACTAGCGTGTACATATACATAACATCTATAAAACTCATACTAGTACAAGAAAGGTAAACAAAAAATCGTTCAACTTCTTCTACTACTCCTCAAGGCCAACAATCCTGTTTGCGAGCAACATGTGCATCTGAAATGAAAATAAAAGGGATTGGGGTGAGACAGGATGTCTCAGTGAGTTCCACCTATCATAGGCTAACATCGGACTCCTCTTGTCGTCGTGCAGGCCATCCTTGCGGAAGTGTCCTGTCCCATTGGCGTGAACCTTCTGTATCCCACTGTCGTGGATAAAAAAAGACACAACTTAATCACATTTTATCTTGTTGTCGTGCGGGTCATCCTTACGGAAAGTATTCCGTCCACTAACGTGAACCTTCCGTGTCCCACAAGTGTGGACATCGAAAGACATGACTTAAACATATTTGAAATAATTTGAAACTGATAATAAAGACGTAGTAATCCTATCTTTAACCTAAAATTAATTTTGATAAGTCTAACGTTTCAATGTTTTTGCTCATGCTAACATATTCAGCTTATAGGCATATCGTTGTCATATGTAATTCCTAAAAAGCTATAAATTATTCTCATATTTTGATAAAACTAGCTTCGACTAATTAAGCCGAAATTCAATAACTGAAATTCCTAGTTTCCAATGATTGGAAATCTACCCATGAGTTATTTTCATGACTAATTCATCCTAAACATACTCTTATGTCAATATGTATAAGCTTATGGTAGTACCTATGTGGACGTTTTCATATCGTTTTTGATGACATAGTCGGAAAAATAAGGATTTTCAATTTCTAGCCGAACAATGGCCAAGTATTCACATAAAAATATTCATTTCCAACAACAAAGGATTTGAAATAATTTCTAATAATCAAACAAGTTTCAATTTGTGAATTTATGATCCGAAACCATGTATATAACCATATATACATCACAACCTTGTCTAGCAAATTTTCCTTCAACATTTACACTACCATAAACATACTCATTAACATAAGAGTGATTTTAGATTAAATTAGCAAGGTATCTAACATATTCATAACTATTCTAAATATATTGAAAATTATTTCAACTCAAGAGTTATAAATCATATGGCATAAATTCGCTGCCCAAAAATGGAGGGTTTACTATCTAAAAAAACTCACCTTAGCATTTTCCTAAATCCTCTACACCATTTAAGTCCCAAATAAACTTCTGTCAGCTCCATAATCGCTTTTATGCAAAACGGCTTATTTCGGCTCATTGTGTTAGCTTCTAACTTTCTGCATTTCAGCTTCAAAACAAACACTTATTCAGCCCTTTGAACATTTTGAAATTCTGGCGGGCTAGCTTTCAGATGTTTTATATGATATTCCAATATTAGACACAAAATATGAATGTTGAATGTAATGTTTAGAACACACCTACAAAGAAAATATAAAGGACGGAAAAGTAAAAGGCACAAGAGAATTGTTAACCCAGTTCGGTGACAAACACACCTGCTTAGGGGGCTACCAAGCCAGGAAAGAAATCCACTAGTGTAGTCTTTATTCTAAAGTTCTCAGCAAACCACGTTTACAACTTAAGACCTAGGACCTACCCGTCTAGATTTCAACCTAGGAACTCTTAGATCTGAGATCTCATCTCACTATCCTACAATCAATCACAACCCCTGTGATTATCAGATTTAAACACAAAATGATGAAGTTACCTTCAAACACAAACTACAACCTTGCTTCAAAGCTTTGGCGTAGCACACGAGTTACAACTCAATAAAGAGTCCTTAGCATGTATCAAGGTGATACAAGAAAGGCTCACAAATAACAAACAGTCCTAGACTTGCATCAAAACAATACAAGAGAAGAATACACAAAGAGCACGACTTAAAACCCTAAAAACTATTCTTTTAGAATGACGGCTTTAATACCTAATTAGGTCTTGAAGTCTTCCTTATATACTGAAGCAATATGGGCTCATTAACCTTGTTGGGCTTCAGAACAAAGTAGATCGTTTAGCTGATCTACATAACAAGAATCAGTAACAAATAAGGAAAGTCCTAATATGTAGCAACATCTTTAGGAACTTCCAAACAAATCCAAATATTCCCTAAAATATTATTACTCCTTTAGGAATAAAACCACAACTGATTCTGAACAGATATGCGCGTTGCTTGGTCAACAAGATATGAGGACTTGGATTCCTTAATAAGATAAAGTGCGCATACAATCAAGCATAAAACAAGGCACACTGAACCGTGCCAAGATGTTTGAACATCATATCCAACATCTTACAGAAATTCCCAAAACATGTTGGAACAAAGTATCCAACAACACAAACATGGATATTTGTTTTAACAATAGTGCAACCAATACAAATATCCAACAATCTCCCCCTTTGGAAATTTTTTGGCTAAAACAAATCGAGGCCATTTAAATAAAGCAGAGGTATACAAAACTTCCATTTCTTCAAATAACATGAACGCACACCTATGACGAAACATGCAACACATATAGTCTAAAGAGATACCTTAGATAAACTTCTTCAAATCATCATAAACTCGCATCCATGAAGAATAAGCAGAAAAGCAGTATCACTAAAGAGATTCAGAAATGTGCACAAAACAAAGGAATACCTCACAGGATCTTCAGTCATAGCTTGAACCAAACAGACATGTAGAAAGAAACATGTATTACTTACATCAGAGACACGCAACAGCGGATAGGATAGTAGCAATGTCTCACAAGTGAAAAATAAGCAAAGGAAAAATAAATTACTATGCTACAATCATCAGATCAGGGAAAAATAAATTCCCACACACAAATGTAGAAGAAACTTGGATGTTTCAACATCCAATCAAAAATCAGAAAGGGAAAAATGAATTCCCATCAACAAGGAAAAAAATAAATTTCCCATGCAAACAGGCAGAAGTCACTCTAGATGTTTCAACATCCTAAGTCACATTCTACCACATATCTGAAAAGGAAAACTAAATTTTCATCTACAAGGGAAAAAAATAAATTTCTCATACATACAAGCAACATTTAGATGTTTTAACATCCTATACCACATTCTGCCTACTAGCTTGAGCACTCTCACTACCAAGCACACACCATAGTATCACTCCCCCTCAAAATAACAACCTATGAGTGAATACTAACAGGAAATTCTATTACTCCCCCAGAACCTATGCATACATACTAATAAAGAAGAACTTCAAAAGGATACCATATGTAGGAAAATTTCAAGAAAACATCAGACATATGTTTCAACATCATTAGGAACATTATTTCAGCATCAGACAATAGAATGTTCCAATATCCACATGGATCATATAACAGACAGACTTCAAAGTCACAAAAATGTTCCAACAGCAACAAGGACATTACACAGGGAACATACACAAACCAGAAATTGCAAAATAAATGCAGGAATCAGGCATACATATAATACTAACAAGCAAAACAAATGCATAGATGGCAGAAAAATATGTGGCATATACCATATACCTATACAGGCAGGCATCCACATGCATGCATACACATCTAATCCCCCTTTTTAGCCATAAATTCTGACAAATTAATTAGAAAACTCCACACACTTTGGTCATCACTTTTTGATCCATCCTTCCCATCACCAACAGACACAGTATTACCATCCTCATGATCAGAAACCTTCTTACTTTGGGATTTTTCATTATTATAGGCTGACTTAGCCATAAACTTTATTTGATCAGGTTGAACTAGAGATGTTGTAACATCCGACGCAACATCCGGTGCAATAGCAGTTTTACAAGCAGACACATAAACACTTTTATCAACAACAGCAACATTCAAACTAGACTAAACAAGGTTGCCAGACTTAGTCAAAACAGGTGGAACACTAATCGACGCAGAGGAAGTCACAGAAGAACTTACTTTAGGAGTTTTGAGTTTCCATTCTTTCCTAGCTTGAACACTCTTACCACTGACCTTTGGATGAACATGAGGCTGAGGATATCCATACAATTTATAACAGTACGGCCTTATGTGGCCATATCTACCACAATGGTGACATATCCATGGCGACTTCTTTTTGTTTCTTGGTTGGGGGTTCAGATGTCGGACAGGATGTTGAGACATGTGATCCAACATTACAAACTCAGTCTTCTTTTTAGGAGAAACAAACTTCTTTGTGGGAATTTTGATTTCTTTGTTCACAGTTCCATAGTCAAAGCCTATTCCTTTCATATTTCCATATGTCTTCCCAACTTACAGTATTTCATCTAACACATTAGAACCATTGTTCAACATCCGAACATATTTGGTCATGTTTTCTAATTTGGAATTTAACAAGGTATTTTCCTCTTGTAGACCAGTGATGATTGACATAAGTTTCTCTTTTTCCATAAAAAAAATCATTGATGGTTTTCTTTTGTTTCTCTAGTTCGGAAGATAGAAGAGTTACCTCATTTTGAAGGTCAGAGTTAGCTTACAATTGTTTGTTCTTTTCAGCGAGCAGTTGAGTTATCACTTCTTCACTTTTGACAAAAAGCTCTTTGTAGGAATCATACAGTTCCTCATAAGAAACTCCTTCATCACTTGACTCATTATCAGACTCATATCTCCCTGTTAATGTTGTCACATGATTGAAATTTTTATCATTTCTATCCCTTCTTTGAGACTCACTGTTTCTACTAATGTTGAACGAGATGTTCTGAACATTTGGCCTTGACGTTTTGTCAATCATCTCCAACACTTTGTTAAATTCTCTACCAAGACACATAATTGCATCTAAAATAATTTCATCAGTCTCCATTTCACATTGAACATCTTCCTCATCGGTGTTAGAAATGAAAGCTATGCTTTTCTTCTTATATCCATTGGCTAATTCAAAAGTTTGAAGTGATCCTATTAGCTCATCAACCTTCATACTAGAGATGTTTTGTGCTTCTTCAATCGCAGTCACCTTCATATCAAATCTCTTAGGTATAGATCTGAGAATCTTTCTTACGAGCTATTCATCAGACATCTTTTCCCCAAGTGAGTCAAAGGAGTTAGCCATGTCAAGGAAATTCATGTAAAAGTCATGTATGTTCTCATCCTCCATCATATGTGATTGGTGTGTATACTCGGTTGAGGCGTTTGAATTCGTTTACTTTGGTTTTGAAGAATTTACCAAAAATACTAGTTTTCATAAACTTAGACGAACTTTGTCAAACTAATGTTTTATGGTCGGATAACTCGTAGGAGACTTGAATTCATGTTGGTATGATTTAATGTGAATGAAATGTTAAGGATTGGAAGTTTCAAATTGATGAATGTCATGCGGTGGTTAAATGTCTGTCTTTATGTGAAAGGTGAATTTGAAACCTTATCGTTTCTTTGAGGTGTTGAATGTTGTTGATGATGTTGATGTTAATTCTTATGGTGTTTATGAATAGATAATTTTGATGATGACTTGTTGATTGTATGGATGTAAGTATTTGATAATGCAATTGTTGGTGAATAACATAAATGCGGAGTGGTTATTATGTTAATGTCTAAGGTGGTGAATTATGCATTTTCGAGTCCTTACGTGAAATCCAAGCATTCATATTCATATGAGGTAATCTTGAAGTATGTAAATGCAGGGTGATTATTACATAGCTTTTGCATGACATAAATGCAGGGTGGTTATTATGTCGGTGGATTCATTAACGGTAAAATTATCTCCGGAATCCTATGGTACCACATGCATCTAGAAGAGTCTAGATCATTGCATACATTATTATTTGATGAGTCGAGTCATACTTGATTATGTGAATTGGTGTATACATGCATTGTTGAAATTTGGTGACCGTTGTGAATATCTGGATAAGGTGAATTGTATGCATTACTTGAGATGTTTGTATACTTGGGGACTTATATGAGACTGAATTTATTAATCATGCGAATTCTGATTGTGTCGATTATTTTCAATTGATTATGTTTAATTATGAATTATGAACTAACCCCAAGTGGTCGTTTGGTTGACCGCCTTCCTTATCCGTATGGATGGGTAGACGGTATGTAGGAATAGATTGCTTGCACAAATATCTGACTCGGAGTCTGACTCGTTGCCTTTTTCACAAATTTTTCTAAGTGTTTCAGAACTAGTTAGAATTTGATGGGTTCAGAGTTTGACTCGGAGTCTGTATGCAGCACAAATATCAAACAAAAAGATAGGGGAGAGAGAGAGAGAGAGAGCAGACACAAAGTAATTTATAATGGTTTCTTCAACAAAACAGGAGTAGTCCAGTTAGAGCTGTCAAAACGGGTTGGCCGGGCCGTACGGGCCGACCCATTTAACCTGATTAATTATAGGGTTTGGGCCTTAAATATTAAGCCCGAATTTTAATAGGGCTTTTTAGCCCGGTCCTAAAAAGCCCGATACCCGTTAGGGCAAGCCCGAACGGGCCGCGGGTAGCCCGTTAGCCCACATAACAAAAAAAATCCTATAAATTATATATATTTTTCAAATAATTCTTTACCTAGTTGATTATCAAAGTAAAAAATAAAAGTGAAAATTCAATGAATTAACACATAAATGTAATATAAAATTATATTTGCTCGTTTCGTTATTTATAATTTTAAAGATCGAATATATAAATATCTATAACCATAACGTATCTAATTTACTTAAAATTGTTTTCCTCTCCGTTTTAGTTTACAACTAGTGTAAGAAAATGTTTACAATTTCTTTTTGTGCTAGACATTATTTAAACATATTAAAAATATTATTTATAAAAAAATTTATAGGAGCATTTTATAGTACTTTATTAATATAAAAAAAAAAATTAATACGGGCCGGCCTGTTAGCCCGCGGCCCGTGTAGGGCCGGGCTCGGGTATTATATTTCAAGCCCGTTTTCCAACCAGGCTTTTTGGCCCAGCCCAATAAAGCCCGAAGCCCGTCAGGGCCGGCCCGTTTAGGGTCGGACGCCCGTTTTGACAGCTCTAAGTCCAGTCCCATTCCACTTCCAAGGGATTTCACTATAATCTCACTAGATTACAAATGCTCAAGGACACTTCCAAGAGACTTCCAAATGCTCAAGCACGCAAGCAAGAGACTTTCAATCCTCAAGCACACATGCAAGAGACTTATAAATGTTTACAAATAAAAAAGAATTTTTCTTACACTTGATATACATTCAGAGGTGTAAACAATACAAAACTGAACCGACTCTTAAACTTATAATTTCTAAGATACAAAGTCTGATAAGAAATTCTTAAGTATTTTTTTGCGTTATTTGATTTTGGCTGAGCAATGGCACAGTAAAAATAGAAGAGTCTTGTTATTATTCTTTAAGTCTTCAGCTCCTTATATAGGAAAAGATTTAACAGTCGTTGAGAAGCTCCAAATTAAGAATGTTGGCCCTTTGCATGATATGGATAGTTCCGTTGATTAGACATTTCAAATTCCTTTGCAGAAACTAAAATTATTTGTTCATTCTTTTTGTCCTTGAAGTTCTTTGTTTGTTTCTACTCGTGATCAGAAGAAGATAAACTTTACTACAAGACTTTGATAGAAACAACTGCAGAAGAGGACAAATCTTACGTGGAGTCTTGGTCCCTCAAGATCTTCTGAGTCTGGAGGTCTTCCAAATTTGATGAGGTCTTGGGAGTCTGATGATCTTCAGAGTCTGATGAGAGTCTTCAACACCTGAGTTACATCATTTCTTTTGATCCAAGGTGTTGGCTTCAGGTTGACCTTCCTTCAGATCTTCTACCATAGTCTTTGAGTTTCTCTTGTGCTTCTTATGCTCTTTATACATGTTCAGACCTTGTTAAATTTTATTCTATGGTCATGCGCACTTGAACATATATCAACATATCCAATTATTCTTTAATACATTGTTATCATCAAAACCTTAAAGGAATTGTACAAACCATCATACTCATTTCAAACTTTGTCTGCATCATCTTAGAATTTATTTTGCACATAGTAACATCAATAGAACGAAAAATGATATCATCAACATATATCTGAACAATTAAGATACCATTCTTCAGAATCTTTTTGAAGAGAGTAGTGTCAACTTAACTTGTTTTGAAATCATTTTCTATAAGAAAGTCACTCATTATGTCATACCAAGCTCTAGGAGCTTGCTTCAGACCATGTAGTGACTTTTTTAGTTTAAAAACATACTCTGGATGTTTTAAATCTTCAAACCCAGGTGGTTGTTTGACATACACTCTTAACATCCATTTGATATAAAATGATGTCATAATTAACAACATATGATAGTAATAAACTAATTGCTTCTAATCAAGCAACATGTGCAAAAGTTTCAATGTAATCTATACTCCTGCTGATTATAACCTTGAGCTACAAGTCTAGCTTCATTTTCCTTAAACCCTAGAAACTTCTGGACTTTCTCTCTTCTTGTGCGCCGCAAAATACTTTGTAGATCCAACTACTTTCTCTTTTCTTCCTCCTTTCATATCCACCGATCGCAATCCATTGTTTCTTCTTCCTCATTTTTCTATGTTCCTTTAGTTTCTCTGTTCGTTTTTTTTCTTAAGTTTTTACATGATGGATTATTGAATCAGATGATGTTCGTTGAATACTATGATTTTTTTTCATCTACTAGTGTGTTTAATTTTATTAATATGCTATCACCATTATGCTTAATTTTGATGAATTAAATTAAATTAGTTTAGTGTTATATTTAATTTTACATTAAATATATAATTTTTTTTATACTTTATAGTATTATTTTTTTTTAAGCAACTTTATAGTATTATTCATGTAATTTGTCTAGAAATTATCAAATAGCAGTCATCCCACTATTTGTCATACCGCTAGCTATCCTGTTGTCCCACTTTTGAGGTCGGCCGCTATCCGGGATTGACTTATGTATTTGTTCAAGTGCTTGGTTATTTGGGCATGTAGGGAAAATACTTGTGAATTCTATAATAAGAAGATAAAGCGCTAAAAAAACCAACAAGAAAAATCATTTAAGAAAGATCTTGAGATTAATGAGTTTGATAGAAATACGGTTTGTGATGGAACATTATTGCGTCGTTTTATCCAAATACTCAACCTCACATAATGAGATAATGTTTGGTCGTTGCTACTTGGTTGTTCGGACATTTATAGTACTCCGACTGTGCATTAGCCTAACTCTAGCAGGCAAATGCTATCACATGGACACCATGGAAAAACGGGTTTTTGCATTCTGTTGTTGGTTCTTGAAAAAATTGTTTATCCTGCAAGTCCATTAATCACTTGAGAATCAATTAATCAAAATTCAAGGCAATAAAGACAAACCAAAACACTTAAATGAACCATAAAGGTTATTTTGAGACTGCTAAAAAGTCAGATGATCAAAATGGAAAATGAGTGTCTACTTGTAACTTGTAAGGACAGTAAAGGTATTTATTTACACAATTGCAATGATAAAAATGGAAAATGAAATAGTTTTCCTTCGTCTAAGTTCCCCCACAATTGCAGTGATGACTGTTGCCATTGCTGTATGCATTTGGGTACTTTGCATCCAGACACTTTAAGCCCCATATCCGGACTGTCCGGTCATCACTTGCTGAGGCCAACATGTGGGGGTTAGCTGGATTCCAGCTCACGCAGTTAACGGCTCCAGAATGACCGGGCAACACATCTATCAAGTCCCCTGAGCTTCTATGCCATATGTAAACCTAGCAAACATGGAAATCCAATAAACTTAATGGTTGCACGATAGAATTTATGGAAATTACTATAAGGGGAAAGTCAATCAACGAATGAAGTCCAAGTTCGTCTCTGAAATTGTAGGATACTCACAAGTTGATACCTCAAAAATTGGAAAATTGGCAAAACATCTCTGAAAATTATAAATTCTTGGTCATTTTAGCCTCCAGTTACTGTCTTCCGTGTGCAAATATTTCAAATTAGTCCTTATGGTTTAATATTCAAAATCAAACTACTCTCTAAAAAATTACTTATGGCGTTAGTCCTCATAGAGCTAAAACTCAATACTACCTAAAAGATTCTGTGTAGCTAAAACAGCCGACAACGACCACGTTCCATAACATTTTGGTCAATTTCATTAATTCAGACTAATCTGACAACGCCCCTACAATTCATGGACCAAAATGGTATTTCACTCGTCTGTTGACTATATTAAAGGCAACCTCAAAAGCAAAAATAACATAATGTCTTTCATAGACAACCAATTAGAGTAATACCTGTGAATCCTCACTTCCACTAGCAATAAACGATTGCTTAAGCCCTCCAAAGCAAGATCTAATAACAAACCGGGAGCGTCTATGACTTTTATATTTCCCAACAAGCTTAAGATCTCCTTCTATATTCCAAAGATGTATTTCCTGGTTCAGAAGATTAACCAACAAGAATCTGCTATCCTTTGACAAAGAGAATGATGTTATAGTCTGATCCTCTTCAATAAATCTCTCAACCTTCGTTTCTTTATTGAAGAGCACTATTGCATTTTCTTTACAAATACTCAGAATATGTTCCCCGTCACCTGTTATTTCCAAATCAGAAATCTTGAGGGTTTTCTGTCCTTTCCAAGACTCAACTTCTTTCCCGTCTAATTCCCACATGCAAATGCTTTTGTCACTGAGGCCAGAAAGTATATACTTTCCACAAGGAAACCATGCACAGGAGACCAGGCCAGAACCATTCTTTTCATAAACTTGCAGGCATTTACCCGTAGAGACATCCCAACGCCTAACAGCTTCCTCCACTCCACATGTAAGAAGCTCTTGGCCATTAGGACTCCAGGAAACAGATGAAACAGATTTCTGGTGACCACATAATTTATGCTTCATAGACAGTCCACCATTTGTGTCTACCTATAGAAGGAAGGCCAAATAACAAAATATGTGAAACCCAACATCATAGCATTAAGTGACATTTTGTGTCTATGTATAAGCTGATCAATATTTACGGGAGCAAGATGCAACAAACATGCATCAAACACGAAAAAAATACTTTACTCTTATGAGCACATCACCCAGTCAAGTTATCGTAGATACTTTGTTGCTAAACTATCAAAACGGCGACTTGTAGAGTTAAAACATAATAACTATCAAAAGGTCTCTGAGAGTAATGGAGGGCAAATACATAATTAACTATTCCCAGATCCATATCCAGGGAATATAAGGTTGGCTTGGTGGTTGGGTGGGGAAGTTAATGAATGAAGTGATAAGCTGGTTTGCATTCTATCCCCACCCACAACATAAAACTAACATATACTAACATTTTCCATTCCAAATAAAGTAAAAATAAAAAATAAAAAATCCCCAGTTCCAACAACTCCGGTGAAGTCTTGCTGCTGTCTCCATTCTCATGCACTATCCAGCAGCCAGATTCCATCACCAGTGATCTTTTTCTGTCTTTATTTTAGACTAATCATTTTCTAGTCCATTGTTCAATTCCACTTTTTTCCGGCTGAAATTTAATTGAGAGCTCAGTTGTCTTTTGCTCTCATTTAACTCGTATTTGATCTACTGGTCTCCTTCCTACTATTACTGCCGAGTTCTTGAGGTTTGCTTTGCTAAGTATCAATGTTTGCCACTATTATATTAGATTTGTTCGTGACAAGCTGAAGCTTAATGTGTCAAATGAAAAAATTAAGAGCAGTGTTGATCATCTTCTTTGTTATTCATAGTTTACATGGCATCATCACCGGGATGATTGAAACATTTCTATTTCACCTTAAATTTATGAATTAAGTGTATATACACAGAGTGGAAAACACAAATAAGATGCAACAGGGACATGACTTTAGACTACACTTAATTTAACAACCCAAACTTGGATCTTATATGAGAGATGATTTATTGATTTTGAACACATCATAAAGAGGGTTATGGTCTTCTACTATTTTTCAATAAACCATGAACTACACCAAAGTAACATAGAATTGAACAATGTTGGACCAGGGATTATGCTATTGATAACAGATGCAGATATCCCATGTAACTGTAGAAGAGAACATGTATTACATCAATTTGGGATATATGAATAACAACTTACAATTGGTCACTGCATTTAGGATCTGATGTTTAAAAGATAACAAGCATATATTTCATCATTAGGTATTACCTCCCAAATGATTGCAGTTCGATCATTTGATGCTGTAGCTAAATATTTCCCATCATGTGAAAATTGTACAAACCATACTTCATCATCATGGGCATCTAATATCTGTCAGATATTTGATGAATAATAAAATAGCATCAGAACGAATATACTGCTCATGCTATAGAAAGAAATGCAGGATTGTCATGGTTAAACATGTCAAATGTTCCGTGTTTAACATCAATCAAAGCATACCATATAGAGCATACACAAATCTAACAATCAAAAAATTACACTACAATGGTCTTGATAGAAAAATACAATTCCAGTTTAAATGAAATTTTACTGCAAAACGATTAGATCTGCAATGCTGCATTGATCTGATTATAGAGTGCTAAAACCCGACAAGATCAATGTCACGGATGAGAATGTCATGATGGATTAGCATTTGCACAAAACATAACATGATTGTAACAACAATTATTAGAAACAAAATTGAAGTTGCTCCCATTGCAGAAAATATGACAAGGGCCCGTCCTAGGTTTTAACATATTGTAGAAGCATTGGTGAAGAGGGTCAATCGATGGAGAATGGTCGAATAGTTAGAGATAGGGTGGATATAAAATACCATATGTTAACCCATTTAGATTCATATCAAAATTTTATTATTTAAAGAATAATAAAAAAAAAATTGGATACTCCTCCAATTAGAGATGTATACGTGCGGGACCTGGGTACTTCTCCATTTTTGGAGTATCAAGGCTTCCTAGGTATCCGTCCACAAATCTGTTATAACATTTATTCTCTACAATATCAAGCGTAACTTCGTGTTGACTCTTCACTACCCAGCAATGAGTCCAAAACATACCTACATTCATTTCATCCCTTTGTGTGCTTACGACAAAATGTACACTCCATGTATGTTTTTTTTACTTATATTCAAATAGAAGCATATGCTTCCAGAACTTGTGACCACAATTCTAACTTCCCGTCTATTTTTTTCGAAACTTGTCTCCAACTAGAACCAAATCATTTGTAGAAAGCATGGCATCATGGCATTGTTTCGGAAAGAATACCCAAGCCACGACCAAGGTAAAGAATACTATATTAGGGACTCCAAGTCAACCATCAGTATAGCATTACACTACTATATTATGTTCTCACACTTGTCATTAATCTATTGTACATATACTTGAGAATATGACTGCAGTCTTACATGGTGCCTTTGACTATGCCTCTCTGGGCACCGTATCCAAAATTAAAGAAAATCAAGCCTTAATATATAAAATTAACTAATAGTCATAGCAAATATATTGCTTCGTTAGTAAGCTTTCCCAGCATAAAATCAAATTGAATATTTGTGATGCGTATCTATTACATTATACTGCACTCATCCAGAATTCACTTACACGTCATAGTCTGGGCTAACAAATAATTTTATTACCATCTTATGCCTTTTTCCTTCTATAATCTTACATGTCTCAATTATCTAGTTCAGTCCAACTGCCTCTTCCAACTAACTGCCACATCGGCCCATCTCCTCTAACCTCTCTATTCCGCCCATTTGTTGGTCTTAGCCCAAACCCAGTATCCTAACACTATGTTCTATTTATATGTTATAGTTCTTCTTTTCCTCCTATTGAACTCAAAATTAACATCTGAAAGATATATTAGATCATAAAGAATAAACCAAACTGCAATTCCAATTAAGGAGACATGCATCTCGTTGTTCACAAGAGAAAAATGCATCTTAGTAATCAATAAAATGTCGCTAGTTGGCAGCTTGGTTGGTAAGATGAAGGGCATTGAAGGAGTTCTAACCCCTAAATTTCTAACATTTTCCTACTGACCAAATTCTTTCTATACTTCTAAATGATTCGAATGTATCTTCAAATTTTTTATTTGAAGATATTGATATGTTAATGATTAGGAGATTTGGAAGTCTTTTATTTTCTATTTTGATTGACTGCTGATAATGTCCTTTAATTAAGGATGGAGTTCGGCTTTGGATAGCTCAAGCTCCTGTCCTATAAAAGCCTTCAATGTTCATTAGTGTCACACTGGATTCATTTCTCCAGTTAGAAAACAAGATAATATTTATTTATGTACTCTCTGGATTCAATTATAAGCAAACATACATACTTTCACACTTATTAAGAATCATAGTTGAGTGGAGAAGAGAAAATACATTTACTAGCATACCCCTAATTATAAATGGTCATCCCCTCACAACATTAAGGAGTTAGGGAATGGTTTTGAAACTCTTATTTTGATGCTTTATCATACTTTTTGATCTTCAATTTTAAGACCTTTACCTTAGAATTCTTTTTTGCCTGCTTTTTCAGTAAAAGTTGTCGTTTAATTAGGGAATGTTTTAAAAAAAGTTTGTTAAAATATATCTCTATCTCAATTGGACTCAAACCAGCAACCATTGCCCGACTGAAACATGTGATTAAATTTGGGTTGGAGTTATGTGCCTAAATCAAGTGGACATGAATATCGGAACTAAGTGTGACGATGATACCACATATGGAACTCCCCTGATAACAAAAAGAATATGCTTTTCACATCAAAACTATAACCTGAGCATTCAGGGTTTATGTAGATTATCCATGGGTTTGGGCCCACGTAAAGTGTTGCCTTCTGCTTTAAGCAGTGGCTTAAAGTTGTAGAATAAATTATGGCAATAACGTGTATATGATCGTGACACAAAAAAGAACAGGGACAGGGAACTATTTCAATTAGAGCAACAGCATATATATATTTAGAGTCCAGGTATGCTCCATTTACAACTTGCTCCATTTAGTCTATTTAGGATCTTGGATGATAGACATGTGGCAAAAAAGGATTCAATGGTTGAGATTAAAAAATAAATAAAACATTTATTTTTAATAAAACACCATATCTCTCCCGTATCCACCTTCCTCTCTTGCATCTCTCACCGCCGCCCAAAACCTCCATGGCTGTCGCACCAATCATTGTCGTAGTAGTTGAGAGAAACAAAAGCACTATTGTTCCATGTTTTGCAACTACCAAGTCAACAACAGAGATTTTGCAAACATTTACAGCAAAGTTAAGTAGAAAGATCAATATAAACCTCAACATCTTTTCAACATATCATTTTCTAACCTGTAATGTTCTAGATGGTATCTGAGTTTTTCCACAGTGATGATCTGAATATAATGACATCTCCTTATCCAATGAGTTGTGAAACGAGCAAACATCTCGTTGCAAAATGAGGGCTTGTTCAACTAGATGTTCCAATCTCTTCTCAGGAATCATTACAGTCGGGGGAATCAGATTTTGTAGTTCCTCCAGCAGTTTCAACCGAGTCCTCGCCCTTATAAAATCTCGACCAGAAGAACCACATTGGTCGGATGGTGACAATAAGCAAGAAGAAAGTTCACGAATTCTAGCACTATCAACACAAAGTTCTGTAATCTCAGTCCTCAATGTCTTCAATGCATCCATAACCTTATCCCCATCGAGAAGCTCAAAAAATTTCTGCTCCAATATTAAAAATGAGGCGGCTCTAACAATTCTTTCATCTTCAAGACCAATTTTATTCAACGTGCATACACTTTCCTCCCAATCACCATCAAGTACCTGCTGCATAAACACATTTACCACAGACGAATTCAACGGTATGCCAGACTCCTCCTCTAGGTTTTCCCCAGTCTTTTTATAACCAAGAGAATACAATGCCTTCGTGATTATCCTTACAAACTCCCCTTTTTTTATGATCCCTTTTGAACCAACAACTTCGTTGTCCCCTTCAGATGATAGGGGCCGAGCCATCAAGTCACTCGAAGATCCTACAAAACGCTCCACAGAAGATGAACCGTTATAGAGACTAATTAATCCTTTAGACGACAATTTTGTTCGTTTTAATGCTGGTTCTTTATCTTCCACACCTCCCATGAAAAATGCGCCTCAGCCCATATATAACAATTTTCCAGTAAAAGAGTATAACAACCAACAACAAAATGCCTCCAAAAGTAGTGAAGGAACAAATTTCTGCACAAAAAATCATCACAAGAATATCAATAATAAACAATGATATACCATAAAATATAGAGAATATGAACATGCACTGTCAGTGTAAACTAGTTTTACATTGACCTCCAATTAGAATTGTGAATTGGGTAGTTATTTTCAAAAAGCGGTTATAATCTATGCTTATTCGATGAAGGTGTAAAACAGTTTACACCGTCAGTACACTTCCATTAAACTTATAACTCAAAAAAGCATTTCAAAACTTGTATGAGGTTTACTATATAAAATATAAATAATCAAATACACTGTCATTGCAAAGATTATTTAAACTTTAAACTATTAATCAATCATATTACAAATGTTTAACTTTAATCCAAACTACATCGAAAAATAATCAAATAACACTGAATCAGAACTTCATTTCCACATAATACTCAGAAATTGAACTTGATAACCGAAAGAAAAGAATAAGAATCGTAAACCGCAGATCCAGGAAGTGAAAATGATCAACGGACTTACCGGAGAAGCAAGAAAAGCGATCTGAAGTTCGCCGGAATCCGATGAGCGATCGGTGGTAGAGCACCGCCAATTTCTTTCTTTCTTTCTTATTTTCTTTGGCCTGAAACTGATTTTTCTATGTGCAGTTACCGAAGCAGGAGAAAGGGATTGGATGGTGTGGATATGTGTTTTTATAGAGAGAAATGTTTAAAATCAATATTCTATTCAATTCTACTTTTTCTTTTCGATCTTTATTTGTCTACTGTTGCGTAACTTAGTTGATATAAACATTGTATTAAATTTTGGATTTCCTATTTATTTATTTAAGATGAGAAATTTTAACTATTAGACTACTTGACAAAAAAATTCATTATCTTTTAATCTAAAGTGGACATAGATTAACGTTGAGATGGACGATAATGCGCTCAAGACAACAACGACTTTTTGGAAGGATGGTGGTGTGTCTACAATTACTTAGACGATCAAGTTGATGATTGCTGAGAGTGTGAGGTTTCCTTTGTGGAATCCACCGATTGGCTACTTGTCTTAGGAGATCGTTGTTGAAAGACAAATGTTGTATGCTTGTATGCTCATCATGTGATCCTGATGGTGTTTATGGATTTGCTTGTTGATCATGTTGAACATGAGATCATGGGATTGATGTTGTTGAATGCTCTTTGTGGATGACACTTTCCTCGGCTACTTTCTTCTTCATCGTTGCCATCGGCCTTTCTTCTCCAGACGAATAAAGGTGGTGTACATGCATGTGATTCGACGCTCATACTTGACCCCATGCTTAAAATCTAGTATTTATGTAGTGAAGGATTAAGGTTTAGGCTCTCACATCTTTGTTGGAGCAAAATGAGTTTAAATAATGCCTCTTAAGTTTTGATGATAACAAGGTATTAAAAGATCAATTTGATATGTTAATATTTGTTCAAGTGTGCATGACCATATACTAAAATTTATTATGTCTCAATCAAAGTATTGGTTCAGAAAGAACAAATTGAAGAGAAAAGATTTTCACGAGAAGCTTTGTTGCAAGTCAGAATCTGAAGAAGTCAGACTCCGATGACTACCTAGACTCTGGAAGCAGTTAGACTCTGAAGATGAACCAGAAGCTAAACCTCAGATCCTCGAAGCCAGACTCTAGAAAGCTGAAGAACAAAGGAGCAGAAGCATTGGATGCTAAGCTTTGATAGTTCTGAAGATCAGGCACAACAGTGTACGACCACTATCTCCACTACCTCTAACATTTCCATGTGCATTGGACGAAGCTACAATTGTTTCTCCATTAGAAAAGAACAATTAATTCCTTATCAAGGAAAGGATTCAAAATCATTTCTTCATAGGACATTAACCAAATCAAGCAAAAAATCAATGATGATGGATCAAGCTTCTCAAATGACTCTTTGATGCGCTGACACTCTTCAACGTCTCTTTTCAACCTCTATATAAAGGATTGAATACTTGAAGAAATTACAAGACTCTGTAATATTTTTACAAGTATGAAAACCCTGCCAAAATCATTACGCATCAATCAATTGGAATTTCTTCTAAACTTTCATATCTTAGAAATTCTCAGTCTATAGTCTGAAATGTGTTGTATTTGAGAACACCTCTGATTTTATATCAAGTGTTCAACCAAACAATTTATCTTTGTAATCTTTGTTTGTTAGAAGTCTTTTGTTTGCGTACTTAAGCAATTGTAATATTGTGTGATTATAGTGAAAAATCTTTTGTAAGTGGCAAGGGGATTAGACTACTTCCGGATTTTGGAGGGACCCAGGATAAATTGGTTGTGTCTCTTTCTTCTCTCTCTAGCTCTTTAATATTTGCTGCACTTAACTCTGAACATTGTTTCAGGTTCTGAACTCTATCAGAAGCGTATCAGATCCTGAGAAAACACATGTCTACTGGTGGTGCTAGAACTGCTGATTCTAGAGATTCCAAAAATGTATCATAGGACTATGGTACTGATGACAAGCAATCCAACTCATACAAACCTCCAATGTTTAATGGAGATCCTGAAACATTTTCTTGGTGGAAAAGTAAGATGTACAGTCATATCATTGGTATAGATGATGAACTTTGGGACATCATTGAAGATGGTGTTGACATTCCAATAGATGAAGAAGGTGAAGGAAAATCGATTGCATAAACAGGCAGCAGCATGAAATTTTTGATTTTCTTTCCTTCGATCATTACGAATTTGACATGAATCAGTAAAACAATGTTACCTCTTAAATTGCAAGAAAAGTCTCGATCACAAAGCAAAGCAAGCAGCAGAGCCTCTATTAGTCCACATGAATGGTGCTCCTCCAATTCCTGGTGCTAGCCAAGCGATCAAAGGTTTGGGAGAATTAGGGTTTCTGAAACGTGTAACCAAGACTTCAACACAAGGGTTCTATTTATAGAACTCCTAGTATGCTCTGCAAGTCTGAAGTCACTATTGGGCTTCCGTAAGCCCATTAATGAGTTTAGTCTTTTGATAACTAATTAGCGTTATTTTTTAAACGCACTCATCATATAAGTCTTACTTATATTTCTCTTTTGACCGTTTTTTTGTATGTGACTCCATAGGTTCTAGTCGCATTGGAAATAATATTAAATCTAATATTTAATATTATAAACAATGAGAGGTATCTAGCAACACATCATTGCTACCCAAGTGACAAGAATATCAAGTGATCCGACGAAACCTTTTCCTTGATAATATTCATGTGTACAATTACTCCTTTGTCCTCATATCTTTATTTATCTCAAGGCATAGATTTTGTCACCATTGTATAGATCAATATTTACTTTTCTTGATCACGAAATATACTGAATAACGAATAAGTCCAATATCTCATATTGACTTAGTTCGGCATGGACATGCAACTTTACAATCATATTTCATCAAGAGGCCTAAAGATATATCTCATGCTATGACGAGGGACAAATCCCATCTAGGACACTTATGTCCCTCATCATGATTCATTAAGTACCCATTAGCCAACGTTATGGTTATCCTTTTACACATAACGTTAGAATGGCAATAAAGCACTTGAGTCCATATCTAGGGATCATAGTGGTTTCAGGTATATACATCATTATCACTGTAAGAATATCTTATGACATTTTCATAACATACTATGTAGTATTTTCACGGTGGGTCATTCCAGTATAAATATTACTCCTAATATTTATACCTATGTATAGACTTAATATCTCATATCCATGACCCATGACATGTGGTCATCAATCTACAAACATAATAGTCTCTGCGCTTTATTATTATCTCAATTTATATTAAAGCTTGACTACATATACATTTAAGAATAATGTTCTTTATGTTAATGTAATATAATGATTACGTCACACTTAATATACCATTACATGAACTATCTATTCTAGGGACTTTATTAATATTACAACAAATATAATAAAGAGTGCAATATATTATTTAATAATAAAAGTTATGATACATAGCATAAGTTTAACGTAAACTATTGGCCTATAGGGCTTACCCCAACATAAGGTGTAGCTATTGATATAAAGAAACACATTGATGCTTAGAAGAAGCTCTACAAGAAACATCAAATAGTTAGAGGAATTATTGTTGTTGCTTTACCTCACAGTGAATACTTAAAGTTAGCTGACAAATCAACTGCTAAAGCTATGATCAAATCTTTGTGTCAAACTATGAAGGTAACAAGAAGGTTAGGGAATCTAAAGTTAATCTTCTTGTTCAATAGTATGAGATGTTCAAGATGAAAGAGAATGAAAACATTGAGACTATGTGTAACGCCCTGTTTCTATTAAAGCGATAAAACACGCTAATAAAGCATATATTCAAGAAATAGACGTTACGTCTTCAACAAATAACATCAACATGCATATATATAAAATTTCTCAACAGTCGCAGCGGATATAAATCATACATCTCGAAGATATACATGTCATGAGATCAATATACATCATTATATAAAATCTCCAAATCCCTACATATGGGTCAAATCTCAAAAATAAATAAATCCAACAAACATAAAGACCAGCGTCCTAATCAGAGCCTAATCTAAGACTTCAAGAAACGATAACGGAGATTAGCTCCCGCTATCCAAGCAGTCACCAAAAGCAAACTACTCATGCACTCCGTCTACCCATTCATACAAACAGGTAGGCGGTCAAAACCACTGGGGGTTAGCTTCACATCAATCATAATCAACATAAACAGTTTGACATAAATGAATCAAATTAAGTCTCAATTAATTATTAGGAGCAATTAACTCTCATATGCATATACACACGACAATTACAATGTCACAAGTATATATTCATCAAACACACTTAACAACAACAACCATCATTCACATACATCACTTAAGACTTATGCCAATATGATATGCGCTTATACACGATACATATATGCATGTCGTACCATATCACCGACAGCAAGATGCCAACATAACATCATAAGTAAGAGTACACCTCCTCTTACGATTCAACTATGTAAAAGTACACCTCCTTTTACATTTCTTATATGACTCAATATGATTTACGGTGCATGAACATACAAGCAAGGACCCAATAATGCAAAACATTCAACATATACATCCACCAACAACAATGTAAAAGTACACCTCCATTTACATTGACTAGTTTATCAACAATTGCATTATCAAGTATTTACGTCCACACAATCAACAATTCACAATTCAAATAAGAGTCTTCACCACATTATCAACAAACATTGACATCAATTGTCATATATACATTAATCAACATCAACTATATAATATAGCTCAATAACTTCATACACTTTCTCACAATCCAAGTAAAGGAGGAAAATACAACATTTTATTATAAACATCATATTCAACACCTAACAATCATCCACATATCTTCATTTAATCATATAAAGCTATTCACGAACGATTTTCCAAGTAATTGATCTTAGAGATTATTTTCGACAAAGTTCGTATCATTTCATCTATATTGCAAAACCAAATCATTTTCAAAACAAAACCAAGTTAGATTCAACAAGACATAGGTTAAATACTCTTAAACCTCTTAATTGAACTCCTAATACTTTTATTTTTGAAGTTTGGAAACAAACCATAAGTTTTGAGTCGACTTAGAAACGGTTATGCTGAATTTTCGTAAAATTTCACCAAGACCTCCTTGGAGTGTTTTCATCATAACTCAACATCTAAAAACCATTTTCACGTCAAACTCAAGCCATTGGAAAGCTAACAAAATTATCTAAAACTTTCATGTTTACACCAAAGGCCAATTCAAAACAGAAAAGGGCGTAAAATAGTGAAATACGAAGGATCTGGTTCACCAAAATCGTGTCACGATTTTAGAAATCGTGGCGCGTTTTTATGTCCAGAAATTACTAAACTTTCTGCCAACAAAATCGTGTCACGGCTGCAAAAATCACGGCACGATTTTGACAGCATCAGGTCCAGAAATCAGCTTTTCAAAAAGTGCGTTTTCCACCATTTCGCGCGTAAAATTCAAACCGTTAATCTGTTTTCAATGTCGTTTTCGCCTACGCGCTCCTGACACTTAGTTCTATCATAATCAATCAAAAAATTCAAGTTTCAACTGTCCCAAAATAATTTTCCAGAACCTCACATGAACACTTAATTTTTAAAACGGTTAACAATCGAATTTTCACGCAAAACTCCCGTTTTCTCCCAAACGACTCAACTAACACAACCACAACATGAAAACAGAATTCTACAAGGTTCAATTCCCTCAACCATGTCAAAAACTCAGTCTACAACCTCATGTAACAAAAGTTCATTTTGGTCCTTCACATGAACAACTTAACACAAACTTCACCAATTCAAATAACAACTTCACAAGATTGAATACCCATGGTACAAATCAACAACAATAACATATCAAATTCAACAACAACTTCATTTGAACATGAATTCATCACAATCAACAACAACAACACTAATTTATACCAATTTGAGCAAAATCAACAAAGTATACATATAAACATATATTGAGCATGTAATTTCATCATCAACAACTTGATTATCAACAAATTCAAATACCCAAACATCACATCAAAATACAAGCACGATTTCATCAATTAAATTCATGATAATCACTTTATACAAATAAGCACTTATGGGTTTAAGGAGAAAAAGAGATTATACAAAAGATTATGAATGAAATCTAACCCCCTTACCTCAATAAGCAATAATCCTAGCACAAGCTTCAATTAGGCTCCTATGGGTTCTTCAAGCTTTCTCTACAACCCCCCTCTCTTCCTCTTGCCCCTTTCTCTTTCTCCTCTTCTCAAATTTGTAAAAATGATAGTGTAACCCTATTTTCTTTAATGACCAAGCTTATATAGTCTCTACACATTGGGCTTAACCCTCTTAGTGTCTTAATGGGCTCACAACACTTATAAACCAACCCCCAAAGTTTCTATCCACTAACGGTTAAAAATAATAACGATTACTTACCGGTTATAAAATAAATTACTGCAACTTACTAGTAACCTGATAAATAATGGTTCTCACTTGAAACACTAAAAATAATCCTCACCATGAAATTACTAATTTACCCTTACTCACAAAATGACCAGAATACCCTTCTAATACCGAAAACCCACTAAAATGCACACATAGGCAATTAATCACATACAAGCATAATTAAACACACATAAAAACAATTAAAATTAAATCTAGAGAAAATCAGGTTGTTACACTATGTACTCAAGCTTTCAGACTCTGGTATCTGAACTTCAGATTCTGAAGAAAAGTTACTCAATTGTTGATCATATGAACAAGATTCTAAGGAGCCTGCCTGTTAGATGGAGACCTAAGGTGACAACTATTGAGGAAGTAAGAGATATGAATAAACTCAGTATTGAAGATCTCATAAGCTCTCTTAAATGTTATGAGTTAAGGCTCAATAGAGATGAACATGTTAAGAAATCCAAGTCTATAACACTAAAGTCAAAGGAAAAGTCTTCAAAAGCTCTCAAAGCTGATGAGTTTGAAGATGAGTCACCTAATGGAGGTTTTGAAGAAGATCCAGAAGATGAAGAGATGGTTATGCTTTCCAAAAGAATTTAGGACCTAGAAGAAAGAAACAAGAGGTTCTCAAACAGAAGTAGTGGCTCCAAAGGATCGAGCTAAAAGAAAGAAGATAAGAAAGGATGTTTCGACTACAAGAAATCTGGTCACTTCATTGCTGATTGTCCAGATTTGTAAAAGGACACGTCAAAGGGGAAATCAAAGAAAACAAGCTTCAAACCCAGTAACTTCATAAACAAGATCAAGAAGAGTTTGATGGCATCATTGGATGATCTTGACAAAGAATCAAAATATGAGAAAGAAGAAATAGAGGAAGAAGCTAATCTGGCTTTGGTAGCAACAACATCTTCTGATGCAGAGTCTGGAACAAATTCTGAGGATGAAGATGAGGTATACTCTAAACTTACTAGGTCTTAACTTAATGATTCTATCAAAGAACTTATCAATCATTACCAAACCAAATCAAAATAGTTAATTTTTTTGAAAGAAAGATATGTAAGGTTGATTAGAGAACATGAGAGAACTCATCTGGAGATGAATGATTTGGAAGAGGAAAATAGATACTTTAAGAAAATGATGGATAAGTGGTTTAATAAACCCCTAAGTAAGCAAAATATTGCAGTTCAATAGTTTATTGTGATTGGAATTGACAAAAGCAAGGTAGCTTCTATGATTTATAGAGTTAAAAGGAATAAGTGAGAGGGAATTGGTTTTACTAAAGAATATAGTAAACCTAAAGCCATTCAACCACTTTGTTCTAACTGTATTAAGAAAGGCTTAAAAGCTTATCTTGTGCCAGAAGTTGGCAAGAATGAAGTTTTGAACCAGTCGGAACCTGAAGATTCTGAATCTCAGACTCTGAACAAATCAGAACCAAAGATTCCTAAGTTTAACGTTTTGAATAAACCTGAATCCAAGACTTCAAAGATTGAGATTTTGAAAAGACCAGAACCAATGACTTCTAAGTCTCAGGTTCTGCTGAAAATAGAAACAAGATTCTTGAAAGCTAAGATTCAGACGAGTTCAATATCTCAAGCTAAGATGATTTCAAGACCAAAAGATTTCAAACTTAAAGTCTTGAATGAATCTAAGTCTTATAACTTCAAGCACAAGGCACAAATGAAGTCTAAACCTTTCAGAACTAACCCAAAAGAACCCAAAAATATATGAGTACCTAAGTCTGAAATTGTGTATGCTGCATATATGCTTAAGAGGGATGGAAAAGCAAAGATCATGGTACCTGGACAGTGGCTCCTCGCGACACATGACAGGAAAAAAAATTATGTTCCAAACCTTGACCATGAAAGAGGGAGAAGTGTGAGATTTGGAGGAAACTGGAAAGGCAAGATTATTGGTATATGGACTATTGACTTTCATATAACATAATAAGCTTCAGAACCTGTTCAGAATTTAGAGTCTAATGACAATCCTGAAGGTTCAGAAGTTGATCCAACTGCATAAGCTCATCAAGATGAAGAAGGTTCAGAAGTAGCTCATGATGGTTCTCAAGAAGCAACTCAATCCAAAAACACTTTCAAGTATAAGTCTTCACATCCAGAAGAACTAATCATTGGAAACAAAGATAATCCCAGAAAGACAAGATCAACCTTTAGACAAGAACATTCAATATTGAGACTGCTATAAATTATTGAACCAACTTCAGTTGATGAAGCACATTCTGATGATGGATGGATAGTTGCAATGTGAGAGGAACTCAATCAGTTTCAAAGAAATCATGTCTGGGATCTGGTTGTCAAACCACCTCAGAAGAACATTATTGGAACAGAATGGTGTTCAGAACCAAGCCCAATGAGCTAGGTGAAGTTGTCAGGAACATAGCAAGGCTTGTAACTCAAGGTTACAACCAGCAATATGGTATTGATTACACTGAGACATTTGATCTAGTTGCAAGACTGGAAGCAATAAGTAGACGCGATTCTACATGCATGTGGTATTAATTTCACCGTTTCGGATGCTAAAATATCCTATCTCCGCTTTGGATACTAAATATCCATTAATTCACCACTTTGGATACTAAATATCCGTTAACTCACCACTTTGGATACTAAATATCCGTTAACTTATGAATGCATGAACACATGACTCACCAAATGCATATGTTCATACAAGAATTCACCATTATAAACATTGCCATTTTGGATACTAAGATATCATATCACCACTACGTGTACAAGCTTTCACCATCATATTATACACATACATTTATCACCAAATCACCACAACAAAGAAGAAACATCACTTCTGATATGTCTGGTGAGGACGGTTGAGTGGCAAAGGCGGCAGAGAATGCTCTGGTGTGACGATAACGACTTCTAGTACGGCGGCGACGAGTCTTCACGGTGGGGTGAAAGGTACCTGCAGGCACGTTAGCACTTCGACACTTAAGTTAGTAATGGAACTAAGAAAGAGTGTGTACGAAGTATTGTGAAAAGTGATGTGTCCCTTGAGGGCGAAGCAAGTTCACCCTTATAAATGCGTGTGTTGGTCATAATCGTCTTCGGGTTATGCGGCGTGCGATTAGGGATGGAGTAGGACACAATGTAGGGTGATCCTTACACGAGGGCGCGCTCCATGTGTGGCACAGTGCACACAAGCTAGCATATTCCCTTAGGTGCGGAGTCTTAAGGTGGTGCAAGTCCGGCCACATGTCAACATATGGTTGGTCTCCTGGCCGGTCCAGAAGAGTTTCCCCCCAAGTCGTCGATGCCTTTATGGTGCAATGGCTTTAGTAGTGGAAGGAGGCATTCAATGAGGGCCTTTGCAGCTACCGTTGATAACTTGGTCCAGCGGTGCTTGATATGTTTTGTCAAGAAGTTGGATTCCGTCCGCAAGGAGGTGACGCTCGATTGCAAGTTAATGGGGGTAGTTGTAACAACCCATTTTTCACTAGAATTATTTTAATTATTTATTAAATGTGTTTATATGCGCTTGTGTGTGATTATTTGTCTATGTGTGTATTTTATTCGGGATTAGCGGATTTTTGGCCTATAAGGGTAGTTTAGTCATTTTTAGACTCAGGAGTATTTTGGTCATTTGGTGAGAAAGGGTAAATTAGTCATTTTATTCAGAGGGTTATTTTGGTGTTTCAAGTGGGAATAATTATTTTTACTAAGTTACTAGTGAGTTGGTGTAATTAATTAGAGACGGTAATTATTCGTTATTTTGACGATTTAAGTGAGTAGTAAGCTTGGTGGATTAGTTGGTAAGAATATTGAGCTCATTAAGACAATTGGAGACCTAGCCCAATTATGTGGTGACTATATAAACACAACACTTATGAGAAAATTATGTCTTTTCATTCATTCACTCATTTCACAAAATATTTATAGAGAGAGGTAAAGACAGAAAGTGGACCAAGAGGATAGAAAAGGAGGCTAGAGAGAGCGCATGGGGTTTGAAGAGCTAGGGTTTGGATTCTTGAAGATTAGAGGTAAGGGGGTGTTTACCTTTATTTTTGGTAAACAACCGCTGGTTTACAAATGGTTACTAGCAAGATCAACCAGTAAATCTTAAGACATATTGTGTTTATGTTTTTCCAGAAAATGATGAATGTTCTTGATATTGTTGTATAGAAGTATGAATATAACCGTCGAAATCCAACAAAGGTCGAATCAGTCGAGATTATCTTCAAAGGGTAAACGCAAATTGCTTGGTAAAAACAAGTAAATTGCTAGGAATTTAAAGAAAAGAACTTAAATTTTATAAATTGAATGTAAATCGGTACACAGATTCATACATTACTTGTTGTTCGTTTCTCTCTAAATGCGAATAGTTTGAGCGTATGTTTTCTGTATGATTGAATTGTAACCCGTTTTTCCTATGCAAAACTACTATTTATACTAAGTAACTACTTACGCAGAAACATTCGAACGTAACTGCTAATAACTACTTAAGATACATCTTAATTGAATTTCAACTAAGACCCTTCGATGGTAACCGCTGCATGACTCTTTCCTCCGACACCAACTTCTCTTCGACTCCTGTATGATTATGCAACACCGTTGCTTATGCTAATGCCGCCACATCTACTTCATCCGTTATTAATTATAAGTAAATTTGATTTTTTAAGTTCATTCAACTAATGACGTATTTATATTTCACATACGTCATTAGTTGAATGAACCTAAAAAAATCAAATTTGCTTATAATTGGCAATGGAAGGAGTAAGGTGTATTGAGTCTTGAATTGTTTTTTGTTTTTTGTTTTGTAAAGGTATTGGTCAATAGTATTACTTTGTAATTTTTTAGTTTTGTAAGACGAAAGTTAATCGTCTCCAACTTTTGTGAACGTTTTGATGTCAAGTTTGTTTAATAAACATTTGGTTACTTTGATTTTAAGAGATTTCAATTGACCACCCTTTTCCACAATCACATGAAATCCATAAACAAAACATAATAGAATATTCAATAAAAGTGATAGTGAACAAAATATTAGAATTTTGAGAAGACTATAATGTGACTAGTGATATTGTCTTGTGAAGTTGAAACACGGAATAGCGTAGTAGTATGGATAGGCAGAGTAAATATTATTTGTCTTTCATTGAAAATAGTGGATTAATTTCTTTGAGCAGAGAAAGAAAAAATATGTCTATAAGGAGGAAACTAGAGGTAGCAACATATTGTTGTGAACGGGATAAAAATATTTTTGCATTCTTCTTTATATTTTTCATTTTCTATTCATTGTTTACTTTATTTCAAACTAATTTACATATAAAGTTTGTTTCAATCAAAAGTTTGATTAATTTTGTTAAAAAGTTTTGAATGGACAAAATAATTTAAACCATTATTTCTTGTGTCTCCTAGCACCTTCAATAAGTACTTATAATTCTTTGATCACCAAGTCTTCATGATTCTTTCAAATTATGCAAATTGACCCATGTGTTTAAAAAATTCTACACACTAGTCTCTATTTTGTTAATTTGTCATACTCAATTTTCAAAATTTGCTAATTTGTGCCTGAATTTTAAAACTTTTTTTTGTAAATTAGTCCCTCAAATGTTTGAAACTTTAAATTTGACGCAATTCTTTTAAAGTCTTCATTATACTTATATCCAAAAACAAAATAATTATAGGCTTCAACTTAGAATAATTTTTTAACTATAAACTTGAATCCCATAAATAATTTGGGATAGGTTATGATGCTTGAGAGAAATGTTTTGACCCCATTATAACATATTGATCTACTGAAGAGATATTTAATAATAACTCAAAATATATGTTGGGGGTTGGAAAGAAAATATGATATACATAAAATAGAGTTCATAACTATACCTAAAAAATCAATAGACAAGAAGATAATCTAATTAAAATATTATTTAGTGTCTTATTCCATTGCATTACAAACATCTTAGAGTACAAGTTCACAATTTCAATTCAAAGTCTATGAAAATACAAAATAAAATAAAAAATAAATAAAATTATCTAGTGTCAACACATATACACAATAACGAAAAAAGTAACTCATGGAATATTCAAGCATAAGATGTATTGAATGGATTTATTGATAGTGCAATAACTCATTCTTCCTTGGCTCTCTTCGGTTTGGAATTCATATACAATGAGTGACACCATTTATACACACTCACATTTATGATTATTGCACTTCCACTTATTAGGAAAAATGCATATAGCACTTCTTCGACATTCAAAGGCATCCATACATCTAATTTGTGTTGTAAATAAAAAATAATATTACCAATACGAGATAAAGATTGTGTATCAAATCCAAAGCAAAGAAGGAAACTTGAAAATAATGAAAAAATGTCTTACCATTAACATTCTTTTCAACAAGAAATAAGAAAAGAAATAAAATCATAACATAAATAAGCTTCGTAGTTTTGGCCATGTTTTTTCTCTTGACATATAACAAATAGAATATGATTATTCACTTTATAGTGTATGAAGCTCAAGCTATGTTAAAATTTATTAAATATCTTAGTATTAAGGGATTTGTTAAATCTTTTTCCTAAAATTGGAATCATTGGTAAAAGTCTCTTTAGTAGATCAATGTGTTGTATTTTTTCCTTTAACATACTAACTAAAGAGGTAACCTTTTTTTTTTGACACAACTAAAGAGGTAACTTAAAAACCTTGGTAATACTTAGAATTCATTATTTTTTTTAATTAACTTTTCAACCTTTGATGATAGAAAGAGGACTTTTACTACAAAAAATGCACAATCGGCGCAATAACATCCTTGAGAAGGGGGATATTTTTATGTAAATTCATTTGATATTAGGGAACGAGTATCAATTTTTTTAGGTGCGTGATTTCTTCTACATTCCCATTCATATTAACTCTTTGATTTAGACTGATATACAAAATAGAAAAGGATTTATGCATCGTTGTTTCAAAAGAAGCTTCTCATTGTCCTCGTGAGCTTAACTCAGTTGGTATGGACAATGTATAATATATGCAAGGTTCAGAGGTCAAATTCAGGTCACCACAAAAAAAAAATCTCATTGATACTTTCGCAAGTTTTTGATTTGATTCATCTCCAAAATAGGTATATTGATATTCAACGTAAAGTGGTATTGATTACTACCAAAATAATTTTTTTAAAATTATTCATATTTTAAAAAAATATAATTAAACTGGAAGTTTAAAGACATCATCATGATTAATTGACATCCCAACTGTTTTGGTATTGTAACACCCCGTTTTCCCAACAATGTAAATAATACAAATAATCAGAGTATTCGATGTAAAACGGAATGTCACACTTCAATCAAGTAATAAATAGAGTAAAATCACTATTTATCAAAACAACCTCGTCAAAAATCATTTATAATCGCAGCGGAAAATTATTTCAAAATCAACAACTTTGTTCAATAATCTTTGGCACTACGGCCTCAACATAAATAACTTAAAGGAGAATCTTAATCCGAAAAGGTTCAACAACATAGTTCATAAAACAATACGTAACAATGGAAGCAAAACAAGAATCTCCATCCCATTACGTATCAGAGCGACCCTAAGACGACACACGAGAGAGTCAACTCACATCAACAGTTAAGCCTGGTTATTTGCACGTTACCAACATAGGGGCAACATTCAAACAGAAGGGGTGAGATTTCACATTCAATAATAATAAACATATAATTCATCAACGGAATTTAACAACTTAAACAACATCAATGGTTCACATATACTTATTATCAATAATATTTCACATATACTTCATTTATTTCCACTTAGCATTTAAATCAACAACAACAACTCAATAAAGACGACAATGCAACGACACAACAACAACTTACATCATCAACTCAACAACAACTTGACTATGCAATATGCATGTGGTACCAATCAGGGCATCAAGCCCTCAACTTATAGAGCATAGGCTCTCAACGTGGTATGAATGATCAAGCATTCAACAGGGCATCATGCCCCCAACTTATATATATGAATGATTATACATTCAACAGGGCATCAAGCCCCCAACTTAATATGAATGATTATACATTCAACAGGGCATCATGCCCCCAACTTATATATATGAATGATTATACATTCAACAGGGCATCAAGCCCCCAACTTAATATGAATGATTATACATTCAACAGGGCATCAAGCCCCCAACTCATATGAGTATGCATGGACTCAACAACTTAATCAACAACAACGTATGACATCGACGACTTGACGACATCATCAACAATGACAACATCAACATTATAATCTCATAAACATTCATCATTTAATTGCAACATCTTATAATCATCATATTATTTCAACATATACATTTCATATCATAGTTCATCAACATATAAACATTCAGGTAATAATTCATTAACAAAGTTATTCATAAAATAATTCATCGACATATATATTCATGTAATAGTTCATCAATCAAAGTTATTCATGACAAACAAGTTAGACTCATTACAACATAGGGTAAATACTCTTAAACACTATAATTGAACTCATAGTACACAAGCTTTGAAGTTTGGAGACAATCCACAAGTTTTGGGTTGACTTAGAAATAGTTATGCGGGATTTTCATAAAATTTCACTAAGACCTCCTTGGAGTATTTTCATCATAACTCAAAAACCATAAATTATTTTCACGTAAAACCAAAGCCATTGGAAAGCTAACAAAATTATCAAAAACTGTCATGTTTACACCAAAGGCCAATTCTGTACCTATCAATATCAGTTTTCATTTCAAATTCTGAAAAAGTTGTGCTGAAATTCATAAAGATTTCCTTGTGACCTACGTGCAGTAATTTGACCATACCTCAAGTTCTATAAATCATTTTGATGTCAAACCAACGACATTAGAAGGATACCACAATTATCTACAACTTTCATGTTTACACCAAAACTCAGTTCAAAGCAGAAACATATGAAAACGACGCAAAAATATAAAACAGAGAATGCTGTCAGAGGTGGCTCTCGGGAAAGCTCCATTTTTCACCCAAAAACCCAATTTTCATCAACCTTAATCCCAAATTTGTTAGAAACTCAACCTAGGATCATTCTACAACCTGAACATCGTTTATCTACGAATTCCACGGACTTTCTACACTATTAACATCCAATTCTACAAGTTCTACCATCAATTCCGATTCTTAACCCTAATTCTCAAATTCTCATGAACAACAACAAAACTACATGCTAAATTCAATTTCAGAATTATACCACTTAAGATTAGAGAATATTAGTCTCACCCTTACCTTAGATTGGTGATTGCAAGACTCTATAGGTTCTCTCTTCTCTTGGTTCTCCTCTTCTCCTCTTTTCTCCAAAAGCTTCTAAACCTAATTTGTGTCTGGCTCTTAGCTTTTATATCTCACACCCTCAACATATTTTCTAACTAAATCCATGTATTTTCTAACTACACCCACACATATTTTCTAACTACATCCACATATTTTCTACCCTTCATATATATTTATTCTAATATTCCAACATATTCTACTAAAAAAAATAATATAAAGCCACTTAATAAAATATAATACACCACAACACGTCATAAATCAACGTAAATCACATAAGTCATATAAAAGACTCTAAACTCAACCAAAAATAATTAAATAATAAATTGGGGCGTTACAGGTATCGCAGAAAATCATTAATTATCTACAACGATCTAATAAATATATTTATAAAAAAAAAAGAGAAAAAGCAAGGGGTGACATAAATCTAAAACCCTGGCAAAAAAATCTTAACAATTTCTAAAATGTGTAAGTCAGACCTGTCATGAAAGAAATCATCATGGATAAAGTTACGAATATCCCATCCATAAAAAACATTAGATCCAAAGATTATATCCACCTAATTTATCTGGACAAGTGTTAACTTCTTTTAAATATGAGTACAAATTAAACTTGTTTTCTTTGTTTCTTTTTATGGTGTTTAAAGTTTGAACCCCGAACCTTACCAACTAAACCAAACTCATGAGGACCTCGTTTTCTTTGTTTGCTCAATTATGTTGTCTAGTCTTGAATTGCCATGTGACAAATATGAAGATTTACAAGCTAAAAAATTGTCTTTGAGTAACTCTCTTATCAAATATTAAAATCATAAGCTATCTCGATGGCCAAAATTACGCAATAAAATTCATTATAAATAGACAATTTTGATCCTATATAACAAGAAAAACAACCAAGAGTTTCCAATCTCATATCTCAAAATATGCCAAAACAAGCAACAAGACTAAGGAAACTTCAAGCTAAGTCATATGTACTACACTATATCCAGCTACAATTAAGAGGTGTTTTAGAACCGATAGACTTGGATTTTTAGCCCTTAATTATTCTAATGATAACCTAAATATTTAAGTTAAAAATTTATGTTTTGTTATTTGATAGAATTTTCTTGAGTGTGTAGATGGCCATATTTGAGATGGGTGGCTTATTCAAGATTATTAAGACCAAAAGGAACAATTACTTTGCCTTTGGTACAAAGTTTTCATCAATAAAGATGAATTGTGTTCGATGCTTTTGCATCTCTTTCAAAAATACAAATAACAACATATAGAGACAACAGAAAAAATTTATCCTGATTCACCCTACAACTCGGAATTACTTCTAGTCCCCTTGCACTTTCAGGGAATTTTTCCACAATAATCAAATCCTAATTACAACAGCAGTACTTAGACAACATTGTCCTATATTTCCTTTCCTCAACCTAGGGGACTTCCTAATTTAAATCTACAGATATACAACAAGAAGTTGTTTACAAAAATATAGTGTTTACATAAACTCTTGGAGTGAAGCTCAGTACACTTAGAGTGTATCTCTTACATATGTTTATTTTTCTTTTCTAGACAAAGTATATAATATAAACAAGTATGTATGTAATTACAGTAGTATATATGAACAAGTTAGACTTTTGTATAAATGTGAGTATGCTTAAGTGTCGTAACCTTCTTCAGTCAAACTAGTTTTTTTAAATAGAGACGAAGTATATGATCGTGGATGAAGGGATCCTTGTCTTTTAATATTGGTGCAGAGCTTTGCCCTTATCTATGACACTCAGTGGCGGAGCCAGGACCTTGGGGTAGGGGGTTCGGATCTTTCAACTTCATTAGAGATACCAAATTTTTGTGCAGTTATTTTCTCTTTTAATTATCATTTATTTATACTACTAAATTTATAAATTTCGTCATTTTTTACCAATCAAATATCTAATTTTTTGCATGAATGTTTAATTTTATTTATATTTTCCATATTTTTGTAAAAATTATAAATTTCAAAATCTATCAAATGAAAGTTAGAATTTGTGTAGATTATAAATTTATAATTCTAAAGCATAATAATTTGGTGTATAACTTTTCTGTATTCTTGAAATAAGTTTCACGGGAAGAAGTAAACATAATTTGCATAGGTTACTGGTTACGGAGAAAATAGGAGGGAGAGTAAATTGAGTACACCTTGAATTTGAGTTCCCTGAGAATAAGTAAGTTTTTTTTTTTTTTTTTTTGAAAAAATGACTTTTGAAACCAACATGATTAAATAGGATAAAAATTTGTCATTTTTATTTATAATTTGGGATAAAGAAAGTGAATTTTTTCTTGTTAAAATTTAGGATGGTGGGAGTATTAAGCTATGAAAGAATATAAAATATTAAGTAATATATATTATATTCGCAAGAGCTAAACACTGCGACATAATTAGTTTAGGGTCCGTTTGGATTTTCTTATTTTAGAGCTTATGCAAAGCAGTTTATGCAAATAAATAAGCATTAATGTATTACTTATAAATTTGTTAAGGTAGTTTATGAAAAACCAACTTATGAATATACAATTTTCGTTAGTAAGATCTTATGAATTAACATAAAAGCTTATTTATTTGCATAAGCACTTTTTCTTAAGCTCAAAATAAACTCAATCCAAATAGTGGTAAAAGCTTCTTAAATGGCTTTTAGGAATTGTGTTTTATTTCCAACCACTTCATTTCATTTTACTTTAGAAGGAATTCAATTATTACAATTATTAATAAGAAAATAAAAGAAAACAAATGTAATAGGAAAACCCAAATAGAGTATATCGAAAAGCAAGTCAGTTATTTCTAGTTGAGCCAAAAACTGATGTGCTAACGTAAAAGTGAGACCCGTGTCATTTATAGGATGAGGGAAACTTGAGTTATTACTTAATAGTGCAAAATCTTTGGTCAGGTGGTGCAATGTTAAAATATCAGGAGGTTCAAATAACATTATAACAGTGTCATCATCTGCAAAATTTAAAAGCCCAAGGGATGCAGCTGCATCCCCTCACTTATACGTGGCCCCGCCATTGATGACACTTAACTCATCAATGTCCAGAGCTTCCAAATACCTAACGTAGCATGCAATACAAGTCCGTAGCTTTGACCGGTAGTGTAGAGCTTTGACTTGATGCGGAGATAGTACTTCACCTATACTTAGAATTTCCAGCATACTTATACACGTATTTAGAGAATCATAATTGTTATAAAAACATGTTTCGTACGTTGCTTTGTTGTCATCAAAACTTTAAGGGATTTGTTCTATTAACTAATTTTGGTTTAACACACTTACCTCTTTGAAATGAGTATTCTTCAACGACCTTTCTAGTATGAGTATTGTCCCTCCAAACAAACCTTTAAACAAAGATTTGTTTGCCTCTAATGGGAGGATCAAAACATTGTGTTTGTATCAGAGTATCAACTACAACTTTTCTTATTTACATCAAAATCTAATGAGTATTAACTAAGGATATTCAGTGAATTTCTTTATCTGAAGTTCATGGTTTTTTCTACATATTAAATGATTGTTTGAAATTGCCTTTTTCGTTTGCTCTTTTCATGGATGTTCCGTATAACCATATCATGAATGCATTTTTTCATATTGAAATTGATACCCGCATATGGTTTCCTCCTTTTAATATGGTTGAGTTGGACACTAAATCCTTTTGCATTCAGCTATAAACCCTAAACTATATAGTCATTAGTAGTCTGACAACCTTAGACTTTGCTTGATCTTCATAATTGTTCTGCATTTTTCCTCTTGATCATGTAACCATTACTGTTCCATCAACAATTCCTTCACTCTGAATACTTATGATTTAGTAATCCCAAGAAAGCATTTGTTGTAAAGGGATATTGGAGCTTCCGAACGAGACAAGAGTTTGTATGAAATATCCTTTGTGGGTTTGTACGATGTTGTAGTGATAACGTGCTCCAAGATTGTACCCGAAAATATAAGCAGATGAGGGGATGTCGTACAATTTTGGGTCTTCGTTTTGCAGCACAAATTTGTTGTATTGACTGTATTCTTGAGCTTGGCTGTGAAACAGTTGTCTTAAGAAACATCTTACAGGCTATTGAAGATTGTCAGAAAATAGAACTTGATTTTAGATGTCTTTCTTTTCTCACATTAGACGTAAACCTTTGGATGCACGTTGCATTTTGGTTTCTCGCGTCTCAGTGTACAATTGACATAAATTTCCTAAAGCTAGAAATTAAAATTTCCAAGTAAATGTGAGTCTGGGATATCTCTAACGTTGTTAGTAGTGGATATTGTATGGATTACAAACTAGCAAAGCATGCAATCTTTAACTCTGAAGAGGGCGTGGATTTAAGAAATCCCCACATTTCAACCCACTTGGGTTGGCCCGTGGTATTGTCTTGAGACCTAGGAATGTGCTCTTCCTTAAAGTCTCAGGTTCAATTCTCTCCAGCGCCTATTCGGGTGGGCTACTTTAACTTCATCAAAAAAGAAATCCCCACATTTCCTAGATTCTTCTGTATTTTGTTGATTTGGGTTCTCTTGTGCCTTGACCCCATTTTCGTTAATATACGATTGTTTTTATCAAAAAATAAATAAATGAACTTCTATTTATGAAATGAACAAAAAAAAAAATCACCCATCACTCATATCTTGTAGATCGGTTTCGAGTTAATGGTTATTCCAAGATAGAACAAGAAAAATTGAATTTAATTAAATCAATTTATACACCTTTGGAACAATTTGAAAATTACAAAAATAAAACAACTCATTTTGAAGAACAAAGGAGGATTAATCAAGTGCAACAGAGCTCTGAATGGACAATGCTATATCACGCGAGAAAAATCTAGCGAATGATTCACGAATACATATTTGCTTTGGTAACAAAACAAAAAATAGTGCCCCACTTGCCATACATGTCGATTACCAAAGTAAAATAAGCTGTGTTTTCAATTCGGGAAGCTTTCGCGAATAAAAGATTCGCTATAAACAGTATTATCCTTCCATAATAATTATAATTCTAACAAAAAAAATTGTATGTTATTTAACAATATCAACGAATCATTAATGTTTCTTTTTCTATTGTACCCTTGTTAATTGTTACCTCCTCTTTTTCTAACTCTTCAAATATCTCTCTCATACTTTTCATGAAGGGTAGTTTTGTAAAGTAAATCACAATTTTCCTTTTCCATACAAAAGTAACTAACTATTTTTCACATATACATATAAACGTGAAAGTGTTTCAACACCGGACTGGTCAACGTCTCCACATAACAAAGGTAAGCAAGAAAACAACAGTCAATAGCATTCCTGCATATTTGATCCATTGATCAACTCGATTTCGTCTCTCAATTAGTCTCAGAACTCTGTTTGAAATGCCCACTGTATTGAGGACGTCCAAAGCCTTTCGGTGTGCACTCTGCACAAAGATAACCCGAAAAAATATTTTCAAAAACAGTGAATGGATAAACAATGCTTAACTATTACCACTAGTCTAAACACACTTCAAAACAGTATGAAAAATATTGGTGAATCACACCGTGAGAGTAACCGATAATCAACTTTGAAACAGGTTCCTAAAATTGCTTCGTTCCTCTGCACAGCAATCGTGTCTTAAATTACGCTGTTTTCAATCAAAGAATAAAAACTACAACTAAAAGCATCAAACATAGCTTGATACAATTATGCAAATGTAAATGCACAACAAATGAAGGAAATGATGTAATTCCTTAGAATACACTCCAATGTTTCCTAAAATGGATTGTTTGGTGCAATGACCTGATTAGGATTTATTAATTATCCCTTAATACAAGTAGCCAGGTTTCTTCAACTCTTGGAAAAGAGACAACAGATTTAAATGTTTAATAGGTCAACAATTGGAACAATGGATGGATTTAAAAGTGTGCAGGAAAAAAAGGGAAACAAAAATTAAAAGGTACGCTTACTGTGTGAAAACATTTTATGTTTTCGTTTCTTAAATTTTGTGTTAATTTTATATGTTAACAAAGAGTAATGAGACTCTTGAAGTAACAACTCTCGCATTTCTAGAAACAGTGAAAATGTCAAAATAACTATTTTCATTATTTTTGGAAATGCATCATTCCTAGCTAGCATATTATCTTCTCTCCACCACAATTACTCACATCAAACGTCTCATTTTCTTATTAGAAGGCTAAAATGAACACGCATTCTAGAAAATGAAATCAAAAAATGTTTTCACAAAGTAAACAGGTCCAAATACTTCAAACATTTAAAATTTGAACTGATAAAACCAGTTTTGTTGAATTTCTGCTATGCTACCGCACTGCTATTTGACAAGAGTACACTGATGGGCATATTGCAGACAATTGCGGATTGTTCATTAATATTTGTTCATTCTCTGTAAAAGGTATTCAATTACGACCCAACTAGATAAGTTGACTTTCCATAAAATAAATAGACCAATAATAAAACAGTGTATTTAAAACAGTGTTTTGTTCTTCTTAGAGATAAATCCTAAATTTTAGCCTCATAGTTTGTTGTGACATCTGGCTATTGAGTATATTATGGGTTAACAAAAGAAAGCAACAAAAAAAATACCTTCAAGCGTTCCCTTTGACCATGTATTGAAGAAAGGATAGCCTCACCAAGTGCATTAGCATTTTCAAGCTCCTTAGAAGAACTACGAACTGAATGCATTGCTTGTGCATCGTCATCGAAAATTCGCAAAACGTGAGATGAATCCCCATTCTAAAATTGCAAACAAGGTTGTTAGCAAGTTGAGAGGGAAAAATACACAGCGAGCCATCAAATAGAGCAGATAGCAATGACATACCATTCGTCCCAGCAGTTCTGCTCTCTCTTTAGCTTCTCTACTCCGTTTCTGACTCCTTGAGTTATATTTATCCAAACTTTCTTTCAGTGATTCAGCCTCTTCAGCTATTTGTTCCACCTTTCTGCTCAAGAAAACATAACTCCCCATCTTTAAGTACAAATATAACAAATCAGAGACATCATATATATAATATAATATAAACGAAACATAAACAAATAAATTTATAACAATTAGATAAACCAAATTGATTTTTTGTTCAATAGAAGTAAACAAGTTCATAAAGCAATGAAATTATTTCATGTTATTATTTCATCATATATTATTATTTATTTAAAGGAAAGGAGATGGTTGTTTGCGACAAGAAGAAAACCAAAACTACGTAGAGTCTTGTTATTTAATTTATGAACAAGGTTGGAACAAAATGACGAAGCAGTGACAGATACTAAGAAACCAAAACCATGCACACATTTTACTCGGTTCTTACTTATCTTAACGTTGACAACTGACAAATCTCTCTTGCTACCACATAACTGAATCAATTGACAAACTAATGGTTTCCCATTCACCAATGGCACTTGTCCTTGCTCATGCTATTTAAGATTCATATACAGCTCTAAAAATGTTCCTTTCAATGCATATGTAACACCCATCTTTGTTAACACTAACAATGTGATAAATTTTTTAGATTTTATTCCTCTAAAACGAGTCTTAAATTTAAGAGAATAATATGGAATCTCAACTATCGATGAAAAAAACCAACAGGCAATATCACATCTACCGATCTACAGATAACATATCACAAATTTGTTAAAATCTATTCCAACCAGCAATAACAAAAAGACATTTCCCCAAGATTCGTTATAAGAATCAATAAAAGAAACCACGCAACATAGAACCATTGCAAAAAGAGAACTTCAAAAACAAAACCCCCTCACATGACAAGACACGTTTTTTTAAAACCAAAGTTATCCTCTGCGCGCAACTGCATAGACCAGTCCATTCCATGTAATTGAGATCCATTTAAAAGGTCGACATCTCCAAACAAATGTAACTGAGATCCATTTAAGAGGTTGAACCCTCGAATAAATGGTTACCGGACAAGACACAAATTTACCACCACATTTCCTCAACAAATTTAATCAACTTTACGATGCACCTAATTTCTCATATAACACACTAAAACCTTTGAAATTTTCCACTGAAACCAACTATCCCCTATATTCTGTATTTCTTCACTTAATCTTCCAAACAATACGAATAAACTCAATTCGACATTATAACAGCACTACGCATACCTTCTATACGAATTCGAGATTCAATCCCTAAGTTCAATTGAAAAACGAAACCTATCAACATTCTTTCACATTCAAAATTCACAATTCAGAAACTCAATGAAATCAATCAGAGACAAACTCTATAAACCATAACAATAAAACAAATCGTTATACATAAAAACGAGATTCACAACAACAAATTCAACAAAATCAGAATCAGAATCAACGCAATTTCAATTTGTTCACCTTTTCCATAGATCACGTTGAGGTTTGGCTGCAACGGAACGCCAAAGACGATCCATCTCAACGCAGAGGGATTGGATCTGGTTGATATCCCTCTTCACGGAGAAGGAAAGCTCTGAATCGACACCGACGGCAGCGGCGGAGGTGGAGGTGGAATGTTCGAGGCGCTCGAGACGTTCGAGGCCGTCGCGACAACGAAGTAATAGCTTCTTCGCGCTTTGGTGTACTTCTGAGAGCGTTCCTCCGCCTCCTCCTACTTCCATGGTAACGACGGCGACGGTGGTGGTGGGTTCTGAGTGTTTCTCCGGCGAAGATAAAGGTTTGTGAAACGCGGTTACGTAAGGTGAGATTCGAATTTGGTTGAGTCGTAAATAAAAAGTGAAAAAACGAGTAAAATGATGTAATAATTTCTACTTGAACGTATATTAAAAACTACTTTGGTGCTCCCCCAACGCGATGAGCTCATAAGATTTAGGCTTAAACATGTTTATAATTCCGGGAATTTTAGTCCATGTATTTACTAATTCTGCAAATATTAATTATAATCACATTTTTTATTGAAGTGGACTGTCATTAGCGACGTGGCGCTCATGTGGCAAGTGATGACTGGGTGCAACGGTTAGCATGTCATCAAACCAGACATGAAAGGATATGTTTGCTCTTAATGAGAGAAAGGCATGACAAAATGACGAAAATGTCCTCTTCTTCTTCCTTTCCCTCTCCCTCTCCTTCCGTTTCACCCAACAACCACCACTACCCACCTACTCCCTCTCCCTTTCCCTCTGTTTCTTCCACCACCACCCACCCACTTCGAACATCAATGGAACTTTTTATCACCGATTCGAACTACACCACAACTCAAAACAAAAATTCCGTTTTTTTTCACATCTGTAAGGATCCTTAGCTTTGTTCGATTTCTTAGTTCCAGTACCAATGCAATTGTGTTTCAATCTAACAAAACAAAAATTTGCTTTTGCTTTGCCGCAGTAAGCTTAGAAAATTCCATCGCGCAGATGATGAATTCGAAGATGAACCAGTTGAATTGCTTTTCTTGCACTTGAACAAAAGGATTCATCGAAGAGGCCACCGGAGAAGCAATATGTTTCAGCCGAATCAAATCCAGATCGTCTTCTACCTCCGATGAATTGAAATCGTTCGTTCCAGTTCGAAATCCAGTTTCAAATCCAATTCCAAATCATTCGTTCCAAATCGCAAAGATTGACGATTTCATACTACTGACGATTTCTTCGATGAAATTGTTACTCAAATTTTGTTATCCAAACGTGGGAAGGTACGTGGTTTATTCTTTTGCATCACTGGAATTTATTTGCAGTTTCAAATTGCTCTTCAAATAGAGAAGTTAAGTTATAAAGTCGGATATAGAATTGATGATATTCGTGGATTGTTTTCGGATATGCCTGGAGAACATCTGAGTAATTTAGGCCAAAGAAGGAGTGAAACAACTTCGATGTTAGGATCAGATATGCTTGGCAGAGAAGATGAAAAAAGGGATATAATAAGCTTGGTTTGGATCGAGTGAGATCTGGAAAGTTGCAGAGGGAAGAAGAAGAAGAAGCAGGGGTAAAAATGTAAATTCATATGTGGGTTCGACTCATTAAGGGCAAAATGGGTCTTTTGTAACACCCTGTTTTCCCAACAGTGTAAATAACACAAATAATCTGAGTATTCAACGTAAAACGAAATGTCACACTTCTTTAAAGTATAAATAGAGTAAAATTACTATTTATGAAAACAACCCTGTCAAAAATTTATTTAACTTTGCAGCGGAAAATTATTTCAAAAACATCAACTTGTTCAACAATCCTTGGCACTACGGCCTCAACATAACAACTTAAAGGAAGTTCGTAATCCAAAAGGTTCAACAACATAGTTCTTAAAATAATACGTAACAATAGAAAGCAAAACAAGAATTCTCATCCCGTTACGTATCAAAGCGACCCTAAGACGACACACGAGAGAGTCAACTCACATCCGCAGCTAGTCCTGGTTATCTGCACGTTACCAACATAGGGGCAACATTCAAACAGAAGGGGTGAGATTTCACATTCAATAATAATAA
>Ga0228711_1000751_pt1 | contig 43160 bp, 17 predicted proteins | sample MedpolnodulmetaG_2_FD_177996 | JGI IMG/M metagenome (GOLD analysis project Ga0228711, IMG submission 177996) | Root nodule microbial communities from Medicago polymorpha collected in Santa Monica, California, United States - brown nodules | ecosystem: Host-associated > Plants > Roots > Nodule...
CCAAGTCATACTCATGTAAAAAAAAAAAAACCAAGTGATATTATTTATTTTTAAAAGAACATTTTTCACTAAAATCTGAAGGACAAATAATTGAAATCTTTCCTTTTTCGAGGGGATCAAGGAAATGAAATCTGAAAATATTAGTAATATTATTTGGGTCTATGTTTTCATATTAAAAAAAAAATTGAGAATGGGGCTGGAAAAGACTAGCAGTAAAAAAAAATTGTATCTCCCTCCCATAAAGAAATAAACAAATTAATTGGGTTCAAATTATAATTTTGAACCAGGGGTATAAATTGGAATATAAAAGAATAGGGAGTATAACTTATAACAAGTAAAACAAAATTGATCTAAAATGAGGAAATTTGACAATTTACCCAAGCTAAAACTCGCCAGGAATGCAATGCAAGAAAAAGTTAAAGATTGTTTGGTTTGGTTGATGAAGGAATCTGGTTATTTGGGTGGATGGCCCTACTGAAAAATTGGCAACAATGTAAGTGACAGTCCGAATTGATACAGAGAGAGAGAGAGAAGAGACATTCATTTATTATTGTTTTCTGCAAACAAAGATTAAAGTCAAGTCACCCATCTATCTAGCTATCTTTCTTTGTTTCCAACAAGATCCAAGTCACACATGCACCCCACCTACTTAACTGATTTGACGTTTCAGATTCTCTACTTTTAACGTTTTCGTATCTTACAATTTCTTCCACTGCTGTCATCTCCTATCCTTCATTCATATATTATATACGATGGCCATACTCTCTCCCTCCTTTCCTTGCCCCCTTCATTTTCTTATGGATTCATAACATAATAAGAGGTGGTTAGTATTTATTTATTTATTTATTTTTGGAATTGAACTTAATTCATCTTTGCAAAATCGACATTTAAAGTAGGGATACATCTTCTTATAAACTTTTATGAAGAGTCAGATTTTATTTATTTATATGTGGTTCAGGTTTATTCCAATACACTATTTCACATCTGTGTGTACGTAAATGGTGTGCGGTCTGATCAGTGGGGATAAACACTTAACATTGTTATAGTTAAGTTGAATTATGGGTGTAAACATTTTTTTTTTGTAAGAGAGGTCAATTCAGTGGTAAAACTTAATTTACAATCTTAAAGGACATGATTTGGTTTTACCGAGACAATTGTAAATGACAATTATCATCATTGTTGTAAATAAGAAATTTTTCTTTCTCATATTTTTAAAATGGGTGCAAACAATCATGGTAATAAGAGTTTTCTATCACGTGCAAATTTGCTGTAACACCTAAGGCTGACGAGGACGAAGTGGTCACTGGTGCACAAGGCACGACAATGAGCGGCTCCCGACAGCTTCTAGAGGAACTGAATCACATCGGAATGAGAGGGATCCTGAGGCTGTGTAGGTATGAGACTACATGGTTGAAGGAAGCCTTATAAGAATTGTTTGGTACTACCTATATCAACAAGATGCATCTTCTTTTTGGTAGTTCATTCCATAAGAACTCCACAGTTAAGCGTGCTTGACTTAGAACAATTTTGGGATGGGTGACCTGCCGAAAAGTTTCCCGGTAAGCGTGTGAGTGAGGACAAAACATGCTAAAAAGACTCGTGTTGGTTTGTAGGGTCAGTCGACAATCCTAAAAGCAGTCTGTGATGTTACATTTGCACATGTTAAACAATTTAATATGATAACTTTATCTTAAAACTTGTGTATTTTATATTAAATATACTACTTTTAATTGTTTTAATATGTGTAATATTGCATATGTTAGACAAACTCTATAATAAAACTTTAAAAAATTGATACAATACACACGGTGAAACCGTGTGGATACACAATGGATCATCATTCTTGCTTCTCAATGCATTCTCACCTTGACTTTATAAAGCTAGCTTCTCACCTAACTCACAGCCATAACGTGATTTTTGAAGAACCCAAACACATACTATTTATAAGTTGAGGCAGTTATGAAAATTTGAAGATTAAAACATAAGAAAGCATGTTTTAATAATCAACATGTTTTTATACCATTAGATTATGACATTTTTGGTTTCTTAACATTAGAGATGGTTGACCTTAAAAGAGTTTAAAGAGTCGTGCATTGTTATGTCTGATATGTTCATGAGTGTTGTGTTTAAGATAATTGATTTCGTCATTCAAAAGAGGTTAGCCTCATAGTTGGTTGTTTGTTTGTCTTTAATTTCGCTATAATTCATACTAAATAATAGTAAATAAAGATATTAATGAGAAACTGTTTTAACGAGCCACAATACAAATTTTTTCTTCCCCATATTGTAGTGTTGATGAGCAATAGACCAAGGTTTACTAGTTTTGTTAGGTGAAAGGGGATTATTATTTTTTATCTATGCAAATGAGAAAGGTCAAACAGGGATTTGTAACTGTTGGCGTATAGTAGTCGTGTACTAATGTTGTGAGGCGAGTGCCTTGAATCAAGGATCAAATATGATGATTCTGAGACAGCCATGACCCCATTAGATTTAGGGCATCGCTAAATAGTTGAATTTTTCATGTATGGCATGCGTATTTTGATCATTTTGAGCCCACTCATAACACTGTGTTAACCATATGTCATGTCAACATTTATGAAATAAAGTTCGTAGCTTTTGTAATTTCATTTCATGAAGCTGCCTTTGGGAAGAAGCTCGTTTTCTACCGACCTTCATTTTGGAAGAAATATAAAACTCAATTTTAAAAATATTTTTATAAGTTTGGGAAGAAGCTCGTTTTGTACCGAGGACCGACCTTCATTTTGGAAGAAATAGAAAACTTGTAAGAGGGACTTATTTTAATTTTTTTTTATAAGTGGGTCTCGCTATTTTTATTTTTTTTTATCTATCTCTCATAAATCGAGTTGTCTATTTCTTAAAAAGATGTAAAGGATCTTAAATCAACTAATATTCTCTCATGTTGAAACAACTTTTAAGAATTTGATCTAGTGCTAAATAGACAAGTCTTTGATCCAGAAGTTTCGGATTCGAGCTCCACCAATACTTAAAAGAAAGTAAATATTATTCTGTGAACCCTAAAATCTTCTCTGCCTAGACGGAGAAACTGTCATCTTACCATAAATTTTCATACTTCTCTAACTAATCGATTTTTCCATTTAAAAAATTATGATAGACTTAAGCACTTGTATGGTGAAATGCAACAGTGATGGTTTTTCTAGCATGAGAATTGGCATGCGTTTAAGAATTGAATATGCATGGAGAATTTTTGTAGGCTAAAACTTTATTCCTGTCTTAAACTAGGGGTACGTGAAAGAGATTGAACACCCGAGTTGCAATCAAAAGTGGCGGTGGATAATATAAATTATCTATGAGTTGATGAAATGTAGTAGAGAGGTATTACTATTAACATGAATGTAGAGTCACACAAGCTATTTTTTACGATTTTCAGATGACATGGAATAATGGCTTTTGATATGTTGAATGTGAATCAAATTGTCAATCGATATTTTGACTTTGATTAAGAAAGAAGTTCCGACAACTCACCTTTATGCATTAGAGATTTATTGATTATCCTTAACTCTTGTCTTTCCATCATTCTTTGATGGAAGGTTATAAATGTGTGGACTGGGTAGCGAAATATGGAGCAAGACTGGAGGATGTTTTGATCTATTGGAGATAGTGTTCAACACCTCTTTCGACTACACTTATTGTCGACTCTGAGGAGACCACCTTCGTTCGGATTTTACTTGTCTTTTTTTACGTTTTTGGTTTTTGTCTTTGTTTTTTCCTTTCCCCTGCATAAAAAAAAAATCTACATAACATTGTTTCTCAAAATAGGCAAGATGAGACACCCAACATCCTATTGATAAACTCAAGTGATTAACCTATCTCTATGCCTTAAAAATTGTGGGTACTTCATGTTAAGAAAAATATTCCAATAATTAAAGAAAACATTATGTGTGATAATGATCAAAATCAAAGTATAAATCAAAGATTCGATCATAATAGAATCATAAACAAATCAAGGGCCATTATTCTACTCCTTAGATTTTTCAATTCTTGATCGCTATCAAATTATAAACCTAGACATCAAGGGATGGACCGAAATGGAAAGGTTTGTGTCGGATCTATAAGATAAAAAAGATGATTCGAAACATGAATATAGTTTAGTTTTCTTTAAGGTGGTAACTAAGCTTACTGAATTTTGCAACGATTCAACCATTAAAACAGGATATTTTGTTGGGTTTAAATCACGCTTATGCTACCCCTAAAAGGGTCATAGGTCACATTAGTTTACCTCACCTTTAAAAAAATCTTACATTGGTGATGACTTTGAGAGCTTCAAATCTATTGGAAAGTTTGACATTTATAAATAGGGAGATAACGTTTAAAATTTGTGAGCAAAAAATAATTGAGATTTTGGCCATATTGATTACTCGAAATCCAGTCCAACCCATCCAAAATTGACTGGATTTATCTAATCCAACCCGAGTGTCTATTGTTGGGTTAAATCTCAAGCTAAGTCAACCCGGTCTAAAGCAACCCATGTACATCTCTACTATATTTTTAACAAAGTATATTAATTAGAAAACATAATCAATACATCTTATAATGTTAAAATCATTTTATATATAAGGTCATTTTTTTTAAATGAGATTTATGTATAGGGATAAAGATATAGTACTAATTAAGAAAAACACATTATTGAAGAAGCTTATAATTTATAATGTTTACTCAACAATTGCCTAAGTTCAACATAATAGTTAATGCAATCACAATAAAATCATTATAGGAAAGGGAAATACATATACTATATATTGCATAAACAAGGTGAGGGGAAGAAGTTAATTTTGATAAGAGTTTCCCATGCAATTGTGTGAATGGGAAACTTGATTAACCTCATTTTTTTTTTCACGTCAAGAACAGAAAAAAACCAACTGATCCATAATTATATAGACTTAATTCCATTTTATATGTATCAATAGAATCCGTTAGACTTTTGAGTAGCTTCCCCAACCCCATGGTCCAACTTTGCTTGCTTGCTACCATCCAACTTTAACCCAAAGTGAATGTGAGGAAAATGTGCCCACTGCATACATATTCATATTTAAACGAGACAATCAGCTGGCAGAAAAATCAGTGGTACCAAAGTATTTGTACCACAATGTAGTAGTTGCAATTCCAACTATATATAGATTGAAGGGAGCAAATTGGCTATCAAAAAGTTGTGATAATTTCATCTTTTTGTTATAGTCATAATATATTTGAGGGTGGTACCAAAGTATCATCACCTCCCTTGTCTATATGGCTAGCAAATTAATATTGTTAAAATATTTTTAAATGGGCAAATGCTAGTAATGTATTGAGGGAGGAATTTATTTTGAACATTTTTACTATTTATTATTTCACTTCTTAACTTCTTCACCTCAATCACAAAGTCAACCTTGTAGTTGCATAATATCATTAAAAGGAAAGCATAAAATGGAATGATCACGTATGTACTAGTCTAGGGCCCCTATAACTTTACCTCATTTTCTATTAAAAATTATTGGACTGTTCCTAATTGTGATGTAAAGAAAAATGATAATTTGTTCAAATTTGTAAAAAAAAAAATAAAAAACTCAGCTTTGCATGCACGTTTACATTTGTCACCATAGTTGCTTAAATAAGAACGACCCTCGTTATAGGAAGCACTTGAAGTATATTATTGGTTTCCCTTTATATTTACCTTTGGCCTTGAATGGTAAAGTCTCAACAAAAATATTATGTAAACGACAAAGCTATCTCTTATTGTGTAAGCCACACATGTGATGGGAAAAATTGATATGGAACTTTCATGCAATCATGTGCCAGAATGTATGAATATGCTGAAAAAGGAAAAATAGTTATAAATTAAGATTTGAACTCACGTTTTTAGCTGCTGTGCTAAATGCTTCCCTGTGACTGATATCTGGATTACTAGCCTTAATTCTTTGTATTTCCTCCCTGAAACCAAAATATTTGTAGTTTTGTTGAATGATTACATACATATCGGATAAAGTACTACCTCTAGGTAGCCCTATACAGTATATATTTAAGACAAAAAAACAAAAATTAATAAGCTCAAGATGCATATAGGGCTATTAAGTAAGACTAAAATTTGTGACTACTTTTATTTTATTTTTTAATTAGAGCAAAAAAAAAATCCAAACTTTTCTAATACATGGGATGGGAGATAGTATATAGTATATTAATTAATAAGCAATGGCATGCCTAAAATTAGTTTTGATATCATTAAAATTCTGATATCATTATTTGTCTTTTTCCTATAATGTTGATAATTTATTATTTCATATCATCTATTTTTCCCTCTTCAACTAAGACTATTATTGACAAAACAATAATTAATGTTGCATTTCACTTTAAAATGAACTTTTTAAAATGTATTTTCCTCTTGAAATGATGCTATGAGTTTCCAATACTTATTTTGCATATATTTTTTTTATTAGGATTGGAGTGTATTCTATTGCTAAAACTACAATAGTTTAAAAGAAAATTAAAATTTTAATTTGTTGAAAATTCATATAACAAGGATTTAAATTTGTATAAAATTGTTTATGATTAAAACTAATATTGACTTTTTTAAATTTATTCATGAGTTAATGTAGTTTGACCAACACTGTCATTTGAATCATGAATAACCATTCTCATCAACTTTGTGATTAAACTTTGTGATCAAACTCTATTAAACCATATACATTAATTAATTAGAAGAGGTAGATACAAAAAAACACAAAAGCACATGAATAGATGGGGAGTTGATCTTAGAATTGCATATTGGAAAATGTTACTTACTTAATGAACCGATTATAAGCAGAAGGAACACGTTGTCTCTTCTCTGGAGCTGTGTTAATCATAAAATTATATAATTAGCTTGAACTGTCAAAGAAATTGCATAGTATGTAACAATAAGTATATGATTTTCTTTTCTTTTTTTGGTTGAAATAAATATGATTTTCTTCCAGGACCAAAATCAAGTGGGGCTAAAGTATTTAACAACAGGCCCATTAGTTGGAGGAATTACTATCATTATAGGGCAAACTCAACCCACTAAAATGGTATTGAAGTACCACTACCAATAAGAATCATCATGAGGTGTTATAAAGAGTGAGATGAAAATTGTTACTTAAAATAGTAAATGTATCAATTAATTATCATTGAGTGGTTAAAATAAAGATTTTGACATAATTTTGTGAAACTAATTTGCACATGTATATTGGTCTAGTTCTAGGGCACAACATGATTGCAATAAATTAAGAATGGGGTTAGTTTTGTTATGAAATGTCAACATCTAGTTGGGGACAGTTAAATGATGATGTGAAGATAATAGGCTAATTTTGGGTAGTTTTGTACCTAAAGAAAGTGGATACTCAGAGAGATGAACGGCCACTCTTATGAAAAATACTCAGTTTTTTAGGACAAGTGGCCTCAATCATGACCTTACTTTCATTAACTTCTGCCTGTTGTGTAGTAACTAACTAGTCTGAGTTATTTTGTCCTTCAAGCCTGACCTTTTGTAACGAAATTGTTCAGTCTGTGGCCTAACCAATTCCTATTACCCCCCAGGTTAACTTTATTCATATAATAACTCAAAGAGTAACTAAGTAAATCATCAATTTACTTCCTCAAGTGCTCTCTTTTTAAACATTTGCTTATGTTTAAGACCGAAATATATATTTGCTTATGGTATCCTTAGGTTTTATTGGGTAAGATGCCCAATATACAATCATTAAATATTATGTAGTTTGTTATTTTTAATCATTTTAAAATGATATTAAAATTTAAATTAATTTTATACAAGAGGTATCATTACCTAACAAAAGTCTGGAGTGTCAAATTTTTTACTCATATTTCCCTATATAGAATAGGGAGTACAAGGAGAGTACTCAAAACTTGTAATACAACATAAAACCAAAACACCCCAATTTTTTTTATTTTATTAAAATGATAAGTGATTTTTTAAAGTAAGTAAAAATTCATTATTTTAATTCGTAAATGTATACAAATTTATCTCTTTCTTCTCAAACATTTTAACAACATGTTTGAGTTAGGAGCAAACCGCGATGACACCACGCGGTAACCTTGAAGCTTCAATTTATAGCTTCATAAAATAAAATTTGCGGTAAACATGGATTGAAATGCAAGGTTTTCCACCGCACTGATCCAAACATAGATGAAGAGTATGGACTAAATTAAAGTGACAAATTCCATATATTTAAAAATTAAAACTTCTTATTTTTTTATATTTCTTTTTCCTTTTTATATATTTAGGATTCGGGTTAGAAAGAGTGATATTTGAGAGATCCTTTTTATGAACTGAGAGTTAATTCAAGTTTAAAAATAACTATTTGAAACTAATAGGGCGAAAAAATGAAATTGATCTTCAATTATAATGTTTTTGACCATAGAATTAGAGGACATATTTCATGTTATTTTTTTGAAAAGGAGATATTTCATGTTATTGGATCTCAAATTTTCAATCTCTCTTTAATTTTTTTAACTAGTAGATCAAAAGGCTAAACAGTTTAGTAGGAAATTATAGAGTGTGACTCACGACGAATTGGAGGAGTCCTAGGTTGCTCATGGACTAAAGGCTGAAATGCTTTGCATTTTGAAGAAGAAGATGATGATGATCCTACAACTTCCTTCCTGCTTGCTTCTTGATGACAGTTTATAAGCTGCTGTTTCTGTAAATTCATTACAAACAAATTAAAAATTTAAAAGAGATGATAAACACATAAAGTTTAGTTATAAACTTGTATATATGTATGTACTCAGCATAATATTAAAAAAAAAGTACAAAGCATATATGTATTATGCAGCATTTCATTTCCAAATATAGGAGTCATTTACCACAAATTAAGAACAACTGAAAATGAAATTAATTATACCTGAGGGTGATCTTGTTGAGGAGTAAAAGATTGAAGTGATGCTGCTCCCATGTTAACAGAAAGCAAATTAGCACAGTGCCCACATCTAACTGTCACTATAGTCAGCAAGCTACTGCATGGAACACTAACCTGCAAATTAAAACTTTATTACTATATAGTATCACACTTTCAATTTCACTAGTACCTAGTAGCATAAACTAAACTGAAATCAGTTGAATAACCTCAAAGAATCTGTCATTAATAGGAGGAACAGAAAGAAAGCTACAAGCCTATATAGTCATATCTCTATCCTCTTAATTGGGATTCTCAAAGCTTTAAATTCATACTTTGGACCATCATTTTCTTCATCACACTACTGTCAATATATTAGTACAAATATTTATTTTTGTTTTTTTCAGTCAACTATCACATTCCAAACACCAACTTTGAAAGCTTGAAGAAAAATTGAAAACATAAACATAAGAGGACAAATAAGAGGTTGAGAATTGAGAGAGAAAGAGAGGTACTGTACAGGTATAGGAAGAAGTGTGCATGTGCAGTACTATATGAAATTGAATATAAACAAGTTATTATTATAGCAAGGAGGAAGCATTTGCATATAGGATCTGACAATATGACATTGGTTTAAATATGATAAAAGTTAGCACTCTCACAATGGTGCGCATTACTTTTTATATTTTCTGACACTGCAAGCCATATATGATAAAAGATAGAAATTGTGAAGACTCATTCAGAGAGCTCATATTGAAAGAGAGAGAGTGAAAATGACATGACTTGAACAGAAAAAAATCATAAAAGCTATAGACAGATCAAAGGATAGCATATAGGGCTATCTATGAATAAAGAAAAGTTCAAGATTTTGATTGATTTATCATAATCATGAATCAAACACAATAACAAGATTAATTTCAACAGAGAAAGAAAGGTGGTGCTTTCTTAAAAGGAGTAATTTCAACACACATATTTTTATGAAAGAAGAGAAAAAAAAATAAAAATAAAGATGAAATAGGTTTTTTTTTTCTTTTTTCTTTCTGGTTCTTGAAATGAATTTGTCTTGACTTGATTAATAGATCTCTACAACATGTCCAAAATTGTGAATAAAACTTGATCATAAAAAAAGATGACCATTCACTGCCAAATCATGATGAACAGAATACCACCCAACTTTGACAGACATATCAGAGAAAGAGATTTCTTTCATGTTTAATAAATAAATAAATAAATAATAAAATAAATATGTTAATTTTGGCATATGAGATCACATGATACTATTTATTATCCTGAATAATTTAATAAATCAATTTAAAAAGGGAAAGGGATTCATATATATTAGAATGAACCCTAATACACCTTCTCTGTGAGTCTAGCCCTACCTATTCATTCACAGCCTTCAAATTATGCATTTTGGATTTTTGTTTCTAAACAAACAAACACCTTGGAATTGCTTCATTCAACCTCATATATATAATTTATTTTTTTACCACCCTTTAAATTAGCACCATATGTAGCTGAAATTCTCAGTATATATAGTAGAGTTTATACGGAAGAAAACCCAGTTGCACTTTCTCATAAAATATAACATAAGAGTTGATTAATTCTTGATCTTAAGTTAAATTCAAGAAATTCACAAACAAAATTAAATTAGATGATGAAAGACATAGCAAGGTTAGAAAAAAACAAGAGAATTCAGAATTGTACCGCTAGAGTAGTGTTGCAGAAGTTGCAGTGAACATAACAAACACGTTCATTTGTTGCCATCATATTCATATCCATTGACATTTTTTTTCTTCTTAAATTTGCAGTAATTGTCCTTTGTTTGTGCTTATAGTAGATTTATAAGCAGATCAAAGAGGAGAGAAACTCTTCACTGAAATAAATTGAACAAGTTAGATCAAGAATTTATAGACTAGTAAGAGGAATATATATTAAGACAAAGAATCATAAAGATTGTTAAAAATAAAAAAAACTTTGATAATTTTTTTAATAGAAAAATAGAGATAGAGAGAGAGAAAGAGGGAGAGGATGTGTACAAAATTGTGAATGGTTAGGATGGGACTAGACTGGTCGGGGAAAACAAGATATTAATAAGTAGGGTAAAATTAATTAAAAGTGAGTTTTGAGTTATGAAGAAAATATATTTTTGACAAGATTATGAAGAAAAGATTGATTATAAGAATGAATGTATGTTTGTGTGCGCGTGTAAAAGAAGAGAGTGGGTGTAATGTGGGGTGATAGTGTTATGATTGAGAAAATGAGTGGGTGGGAGTGACCTATCTCTCTAATCTTACTGGCTTTCTGTAGCGGACGAGGGGGGCGAGATATTAATGTCACCTAGCTTGCTTAGAATGTTTAGGGATCAGAGATTATGAGAAAAATTAATTCACTATTAAATTTGTATTTGTATAGAAACTATATATCAGGACTTTGTGTTCCCATATGCTTAGCTCAACTGATAAAGACAATACATAATATATATAAAATTTGGTACGATGACGTAGATAACTTTGACAATGCATATCATTTAATTTGATAGATAATGGAGTTTCTTATTTGATTAGAAATGCATTGATTAATGGATTTAGATTGCATGTGGTCGCAAATTTGAGCAATATTCATGTTTTTAGGACATTGATATACATTGGATTAAGATTGGATAGTGCAAAAGATATGTAGATTTTATCTATTTATTTTAAATATAAAACACCTAACTTAAATTTTAAACCGCTCAATCTTTGTCTAACATTTCTAATGTCCATGAATATACATATTTGTGATTGCATGCACAATCATACCCATACATATAAAATATCAGAAGAGATAAATGAACAAATAGATTTTAGGAATGGAACTAAACTTAAATTTCTTAAGTAAGATCTCAAGTTCGAACTTATATACATAAAAAATTATATGGTTGCAAGGACCGTCCTTCGGTGTTGGACATAACTAAGTTTTCAAGTAAAGAATAATAATTGATAAAATCAATATATATTTGTAACAATAATATGGTTAAAAAAATTGCTTCTTGATGAATTATAATATCAAAAGTTGATGAGGAGTATCTAGATTTCACCGAATAAAATTACAAAATTGTGAGAAAAAAAATTATGTGGATCAAAGACATGATTAAATTTGTGTCATTCAATGCAATAATGCAGCGTTTTCATAAAAAAAGTGTTAACAAGTGTCATTCAATGCAATAATGCAGCGTTTTCATAAAAAAAGTGTTAACAAGTTCCTTTTGAATATTGTTTAAGGAGTCAAAAGAAGTAATTTTTGTGTAAAAAAATTGTCCATTTTTTTTTTGTGGTGGCCGGGGTTCAAACATCGGACCTTACATATATTATGCATTGTCCCTACCAACTGAGTTAAACTCACGATAACAAAAAAAATTGTCCATTTAGTACTTAATCAAAATTTTTACTTATATTTTTAAAACAAAATTTCTTTTTGTGTCATGCTTACTTGTTCTTATGACACAAATTAAGAAGCTAACAAAAGAATTAATTGAAAAGATAAAATTTTGAACTTTTAAAATAAAAAATACATAATTTTCAAGATTTTATTCTTACTTTTAATTAGTTTCATAACATGTATTTTTAAGACACAGTGTAACATTTTTCTTTCTTTTTATAGATTCATTAACCAATGCTTGGATAATCTTTAACATGACCCTTTTGACTTGTGAAGATAGACTATTAATTTGATACTAATTTAGTACCCGCTTTCATCTTTTCAAAGAATTTTAGGACCTTTTTCAAGTCTTGTCTGACCCTAAATATGGGCTACGAAATCTGTTTGATCAAGTTCAAGGAATTCTAAGATGTTGAGTACTAAATCAAGCTGTCTAAATCATGTTATTCTAAAGCTCTAAATGCTAATTACGTAGTAAGTCAACAAAGTGTAGTAAGGATTATTGATTTTTATTATTAGTGACGTGGAAAGAGTAGGGAAATAAATGACAAAGATTGGAAATTAGGTTTTGTCCATTTATGTGTCCTATTGCGTTGTACTATTTATTTACAAAGTGAATAGACATCTTACGATACACATTTTCATGTCTTTCTCCTGTAAAAGTCTTACACGTGGGGTTTATATCATCATTATTAGTAGTTTAGGATTTTCTTTTTTGGCTTTCTCATTTCATTTGTTTCAAATAAACGCAAAGATATTGAATTAATAGAACGAATCCTAAACTTCACTTAATGTTGTGGCTAGGTATAATTTTGCTATGCTGGGTGATTTATTTCATAATTTTCCATGTTTATTATCTTTGGTGGTTGTCAAAAAAGAGGAAAGATTTGTTCCTAATCTGACATTGAGTAGTTTTTGTAAGATATAGTTTTCACATAATATATCTTCAAGAAAACAATTATAATATGTTTATATATTTTGGTATATGTGAATCTTTTACATAATAAAGAAAAATTAATAACAAAGACTTCAACCTATTGATGACCCTTATTCAAAAATTAATAACAAAGAATCTTTCTTTAGCATCCCACTATCAAAAAAGAAATAAAATATGTTTAAGTTGATCTCACCTTTGAAATTTATGTTATTCTGACTATCTTTAATTTCTTTTTTTATTTTTCTTTAAATGCATACATAAATGACACACACCCAATACATTTGCACATAGTGGAACCTATTTAAGAACTCTCCATTGGAGTCCCTTTGTAAATGATAGTTCCACATAAGAGTTCAAACTTCAAAAAGGTTTGAGACAAGGAGATCAGTTGACGTTGTTTTTGTTCCTTATTGCGGCTAAAGGTTTATCTGATTTGGTTAGTAATGTGGTGGAGGGAGGATGACGAGTCATATAACTTATGGTGCTTGAAAGCTATTATGCGGAGTTTTGAGCTTCTATCTGGGTTGAGAGTAAATTTTTAGAATAGTAACATCATTGTAATCAATGTAGAGGAGATATGTATTCTTAAAACTTCTAATTTCTTTACTAGTCAGATCTATTCCATTCAAATTTTTGAGTATATCAGTTGAAGCAAGTCCAAGGAGAAATGCGAATTGGGACCCTATTGTGAAGACTGTTGAAGCAATTTTTGTCCAGTTGAAAGGTAGACTCTTTTCTATTGGTGGAAGGGCAACTCTATTTAATTTGGTGTTATCATTTCTATCTATATACTCTTTCTACCGATCCAAAAATGAAGGTAGATTTGGTGTCAAAACTTAAGGTCTATTCAACGTGTCTTTGCTTGCAAAATGGAGGTGGAGATGTTTACTAGAAAATGAGGAGTTATGGCAGAAAATTATGCAATACAAGTATGATAGGTTGGTATTATGGTTATTATCCAAAAATCACTCCATTATCAGAGATAAAGTCTCTCTGTGGTGGAGGGATAATGTAGGGTTGGAAAAGGAATTGGATGTTGAATCTAGGTGGTTTAATAAGGTGGTGAAAAGGAAAGTTGGAATTGATAAGGAGGTGCGTGTTAAATATGACATATGAATTGATTGCTCTACTTATTTTTGAGGTTGTTTAATGTGTCAAGTAAGAAGGATGTGATAGTTGATGATATGAGAAGTTGCATAAGAAATAATTGGTCATGGACTTACGAGTGGAGGCTTAGTATGTTTGAGGGAAGATTCATAGGTGTTGGAGTTGGAGATTTCGCTACAAAGATTTTGACCATGTACGGAGGTTGTTAATAGTTGGGTATGGTCTCTGGATCATGCTAGAAGGTTTACTGTTAGATAGTTATATAAGCGACTGGTTGAAGAAGTTGTGAACGTCGAGGCATTGTCATATGAGTTTATGGTTGCTTGTTGCAGGTTATGGAAGTGTAAGGCTCCCTCAAAGGTTCAAATATTTTTTTAAAGGTTGTTTCAAAATCGTATAGAAAAGAGGAAACTCTTTTCAGTGGAGGTATCATTGTGTATCATCCTAATAGTCGTGTATTTTTCCTTCAACACGTTTAAAGTGTGAGCCACTTGTTTTTTAGTGCTCTATGAGTTCAATTGTATGGAGTCAAATCTATAGTTGGTTGGGGGGTGCATTATGCATTGTTAGTAGAACATGTAACGCATTTTCTTCAACACGAAGGGTTAATGTTGGTTGAACAGAGTAAAGGGGTAAAATATGTGATAAAGATGGTAATTGTATGGTTTATGTACATGGTAAGAAATAACATTATTTTTAAAGAGAAGGTTGCATGTGATGAAGCGATTGTTGCACACCTGGATTATGAAAAGGAAGCCTAAGGATTCTAGTATATGTTTCTCAGATAAGGACAGTAATTCATTGTAGTATATTTAAATGATGTAGCTTGGTGTCTCTAATAGAAGGAATTATGTTTAGTTTAGTTGGTGAATTATATTAGTGAATGTTTTTATTGTATGTCGGTGTTACCTCTTTTATGGAGGTACATGTAAAATTTAATACATATGTTATTTGTTGACATGTTTCTTTGTTTTCCACTACATTTTATATGCTATCATAGGGAATTGATTTTACAAAATATAGATTGCAATGGATGATTGTGGCTTCAAGTGTTTTGTATAATTTTTGTGGCGGACATAATTTGTGATGCAATTACAGAAGGAGTAGGTTTGGTATTAGTCCTAAGCAAGATGTAGTCTTTTATGTAATTGTTGAGTGTTTATGTTGTAGGTGAATTGATGTATTCAAAGTTACTTAAAAAAATTTGTTTGTTGTTTTTGGTCCAATTTTTAATTTGGTGTTACCGCATCTCATTTGTAGAGGTAACGACAATATGGTATCCTTAAATTTTATATACTGATATATATTTAATGATTTTATCTATGTAACAATGTTGCCTCTAAAGTGTGTAATGTTTCTTTTTTGTTGGTTGGTGATTCGTCTTATATCATAATTACTTTAGCATTTTACATTCAAATATGTTATGCTAAAAAAAATATTATTAAATTTTTGAATAGTTTCTTTTCAGACATGTTTAAAACATGATAAAAAGAAAAAGAAAAAAAGTATTAGATTGAGTTTGTCGTTTCCACATTTGTTTTTCACTCTTTGACTGACCAGACAAAGGAAGCAGCAAGGACATATTATAACCATTCAAGCGTCAATGCAAACAGTTTGCACTTCGCCCCCACTTTCTAGATCTGTCGTTGCCATCATCTCGTCCTGCGCTTCAAGTCTCCAGTTCACCATCACCATTTCTTCGAGTTAGAACACTTCTCAACAACGCTTACCTTTTGTTTTGACCTGATCCTTTGCTTTTTTTATTTGCAAAGAATTGTTTAATCGAAAATGGTTTTGATAATTGATGTTAACCTATGAAGCCCAGATACTCAAAAATGGAGACGTATCCGTATCAGATACCGATACTCCGCAGCCAAAGATATATATTCTGATACCCACAGAGTATCGGAATTAATTATTTTAATTTAAAATATATATTTTACCGGATACTTATAAGATACTCGACATATACTTATAAGATACTTCATTGAGACGTATCTTGGAGAGAGAAAAATGAAGGGTAAAAAAATGAGATTGTGTTGTTAAAGTTGGAGACGTATATGATTCAATTTAAGATATGAATGACTATAATTGTTTTTCGATTAACCAATTAAAAATTATGTTTTTGGTGGATGAAAGTAAAGAGAGAGAGAGAGAGAGAGAGAGAGAGAGAGAGAGAGAGAGAGGAGATTCAATCAATCAACATTAAACAAACTTTGTTTTGAGTTATTTTATTGATGCATTTTTTGATATCCTAACATATGAATGAAAATAGAATATGATTTATACCAAAACTTTACATTTTTTATTTTGATCACATGTATTATTTTTTCTAATTTGTGACTTTTATGATTATATAGTATTGAAGAGTAGTCAATGTTTTTTCTAAGTATTTTACATGCATATAAATTTTAGTATAAATATTTTGTTAACGTATCTTAGCCGTATCGTATCCTAAATTTAAAAATTTTGCGTATCTATGTACCCATATCGTATCGTACTTGCACCCGTACTATGTATTCGGGCCTCATTTTTATACAATTGTAACTAACAATGAATTGGTTTATGCATTGGTTGAACTGAAATGCATTCAACGATATATCCAAACACTGACACATCAACACTAATAATAATTTGAATTGATGTAATTAAATGTATTCACTATTAATAGACAAAATTTATGTCAAATGAGAGATTCATCAAGAATGTGAATAATGAATCTTGAGTATCTTTTTATATAATTGAAAATCATGAATTTGATGAGGGAGATATTTCTTAAAATCTTTACTTTTATTCAAGAATCTATCTATATATCTTTGTAAATGAAACTTGAGTTGTTCTCATGCAAGCTTTTGTGATGATGTGGCACTCTAGAAAAGCTTCTTATCATATCTCAGATCTCTTAATTTCATCTCTAATTAAACACACCTACTATATTTTATAGTTTTTAATAGTGCTTTATTGAACATCTCTTCATAGTCCAATCCAATAAATTAGGTAACGGCTTAAGAAATTTTGGCATAGACCAATTAAAACCACAAACCCCATTATCATTAGTCTGTTACGGATCATTGGTTTGTCATGGAAGTGAAAAAAAATAAAACTTTAACAATCATAAATTCATACTCACAAATCAGCACCTACAAGTAACAAAAAAAAAAACCAAACTAGAACCTACAAAAAAAAAACCGGTGAATTAACATGTATACTAGTATTTACCATGAAACGTTTATTATTACGTTATACAATAAGTTATAAAAACTTTTCACCCGTTTTTTTTATAACTATTTTAATTTCATTTCTCCTTGAAAATTTTAATGCAAACAAGAAGGAAAAAAAAACAAAATTGAAGAGATGTAAATTAATTGCTTTTACCATAATTGTTTCGTAGGCCAGAAGACGCTCTATTCTAATACCAATACTTTAAATTTTAATATTAGCATTATTAATATAAAGTAATATAATATAATATAATTTTTTTTATTTATTCTTTGTTAGTTGTAAGATCGTTCTATATTTATTTTATATCTTGATTCATTCCAAGTAGTTTTTTTGTGATGGTGGATGATAAATAGTCAATCTCTTACTATAACAGGTATGTGACTTGATGATTATCTCAACGATTAAGAAATATGCACATGGGATAATTGTATTTTATTGGTGTTTATAAATTATAATTTTTTTATGGTTGAGCTGAAAAAAGTAAATCAAATCATCAAGCAAACATTAAACATTAGAAAATAGATGGTCACAACATCAACGTTTTTTTTATTCCCCATACAAATATTGGGCATCCACTAGTAGTTGCAGATTCAAATTAATAAAATTGTCATATTAAAATCTCCAAAATGCTAAAATGTCACTTGCTGCCAGACAAAAATGTAACATGGTTGCAAATAGCTTCTAATCAGTGGAATTGCTATTCATCCTCTAGATTTTCAATGAGACAATTAACGACATGTTCTGCTGCCGTGATAGGTCCAATATTACATCTCTAGGGAACAAGTTGGATGAAGGATGTTTCAAACTTGTTTGCTAACATCATAGCTTCAAGGCACAACTTCTACAATATTTTATCTGGTGTCTGCCACGGTTTCCGGTACTGCTCCACCACATACACATACCCAGAACTTCGTTGCGCATTAACATGCGCAAAACCTTTCTCCATTACCTTTTCCAATCCCATAATTAATCCTCCATAATGAGCTTCTTCCTCAATTTTTCGATTGTCCATTAATCCTCCAGTTGCCGTCATCAAAAAAACAATAGAGTTGCTGCCCAAGATGGTCCTTTGATATTTCTCGGAACATCACTATAACCAACAAAAGAAATGGTACAAAAGCACTTCTTTTCAGCCATAATAGAAGGCTCTTAAACTATTTGTCCGACATCAAATGACTCTTGAAGTTTAGTTATGTTATCCTTCATTTCAACAAGTTGATTTGTCACATCAAATTTAATATACTCTACATTCATCTCAAGTGACTTCAATTGCATTTCAAGATCTGTGACTTTAGTGTTCAAGTCATCTCTCATGGTGATCAGTTGAAAGAGCCAAACTTACATCAGACTATAAACAGAGAGTTGAATAATTGTAATTGTTGATTGCACTTTTATGATATCTTACTTTATTTTTTACAAAGTATGATATCTTACTATAATTTGTTTCTATATCTTTTAAAGGATATTAAATCTATAATAGAAATCACTATCACCTGAAGTTATGCATTAAAAATTTCATTTTAGTCTAGCGTGAAAATCTAAAGAAAACAAGGTGGAACTGTCTCATGGAAATTGCATTTTGGTCAGACCTAGGAAAACTAAAGACAAAAAGGTGGAATTATATCATAGAAATGATGTTATGACAGTGATTTGTATTTCTACCATCATGCATTTTGTTAAAATAAGTTTTTCAAGCATTTGAAGAAGTTGGTTTTAAAGATAGCAAACTAATTATTATTATTTTGGAAAGGGGTGACAACTAATATTAGTTTAACTGAATCATGACTCTAAGAACTCTAATACATAGATTTCATACACTCAAATAGTTTTTATATTTAGTGGGACACTAATTTAGAGGAATATTTATGTTGGTTGTAGATTTCTTAATATACAATTGTACATTGTGCAATACTGCAATAAGAATTATGTTTGATCTTAATTATATGTTTTTCTTCATTCTAGAATTTGTGCAGTAAAAAACTATGTAATTTTGACACTTTTTCTCTTAGGACTTTCATTTTACAGCCACATATATGCGGGGTCGTTTTGTTAGTAAGGTACAATAAGTTATATTGTTAATTAAATTGAAATTAAGATAATAGTTAAAATTGTTTATAATATTGATAAAACTTAATTAAAAATCGTTTATTAAGTACAATTTTTTATGTAAATATTTATACCATAAAATATATAGTCCCTCGAAAACAAAAAAGAAACTTAAAAAGTAAAGATAAGTGGAAAAATGTCATGAGTTATGGGATAACTTTTTTTGGATGTGTTTTTATATGGTTTTGTATTATTTTTTTAATTCATAAAAAATATGATTTATTTGTTAATGTTATATATCATTTGGAATGAAGGAAAAATGAATGAAATTGAAGTTGAAGTCAATGATGTTGAATTAGGGAATGTTCAAAATGTCGATGTTCATTATTGAAAGTATAATGTTACTGCTTCTATTTTGGATGGAAACAATATTTTGGTTAGTGGTATTTACGAAACATTTTTTTGTTGTTTTCATGTTGTTAAGTTATTGTTAATTAATTATAATTTGTATGATTTTTTGACAAATCTATTGTAGCATTTTCCTCGACGTGTTGCTGAAAACGGTTTATATATCAATCAATCTAAAATTCTTCTTTTTGATGAAGAAACCGATAAATCTTATGACTGTGATGTTCACACTACGTCGTCAAGAAGCATGCATCAAAAATACATAGGGAGAGAATGATACGATTTTGTTCTTGAAAATGGCCTAAAAGTTGGTGATGTTATTTTGTTCATGATCAATAATCCTCTTAATAGGATGTATGTTACCGTCGTTAAGTTGGACTGATTTTATGATTAAAGGTTGTGACTCAAGGTTGTTTGTATGATTGTCTATTTTTAATGTAATATTTAAGTTGTGGAAGGTTTGGCCAAAAATGATTGTCCTATTTATTGAAGTTAAATTTTAATTGTTTTTATGTAAAATTCGGTTAATGGTTGAAGTAATGAATTAAAGTTTATGTTAAACTATATGCATTGAATTTATGGTTTACATTTCTAATATAATTCATCAATAATTGTTGACAATTGTCTGACTTTTTGGGTATAATCTTGCAATTTCATGACATTATTAGATCACATGTCACATCATTTAACAAATCTATATCGCAACGTAAATCCAATAATCTTAAGGTGTGACGAGATTGAATGATTTTAAAATTAAGGGACTAAAATTAAATACAAATAAAGGACTAAAACTATAATTAAACCTAAATATTTTAATTGAAAAAGAAATGTTCTTATACTATTGCAATATTAGATAAAATATAATTGGTTGTCTTCTAACTTAGAAACTGTTAAAAATCAGCCACAATCTATATTAATTGTTCTTAAAATATTTACGCAAATCTACCATATGAATCAATACAAATTCTCTTACTTTTTAACAACACTCTTACTTTTCATTAAAAAAAACACTCATATTTTGACATAAATTAATATTAACATAATCATATCACTTAGAAATTTTATCAACCATTGAATTGTATGTGATTATATTTATGACAATTTTTATTTTCTCATTTATAAAAATATTTTAAGTAAGTATTATAATCAAACTCGTGTAACACATTGTTGAATACCTAGTAAGAGGAAAAAGAAAAGGTCTTACTTTTGGTAACGTTTTGCATTCTAAATTCATTATATAGTTAGATTTATCATAACCAATTTTTATTTCTGGTTCACATAAAATTGAGAGGCACAATGATTATAGATAAAAAAAAATAATCAAATAAATAAAACGACAAATTTATTGCAATTGTCTTCTGTGGATTATGAAAAATCAAACATTTGTACTTTGATGTACATAAATTTCGAATATCATATAATTAAACTTTGTAGATTATGTTAAGTAAAAGTTTGCTTTTCTAGTTTCAAAATGCTTTCTTACACTTTCAATAATAATTCAACTCTCTTTTTACATGTATTGAATTGCAACCTTTATGCTAATGATATTCCTCATACACCTTAACTCCAGACCACAAAAAATAAAACATTTTACACAACATCTTCAAACTATTTATCTCTTATCATGACTGACAGAAAATTATGTACATATGTTTGTTACTTTATTTCATTTGTTGTTTTAACTGTTGTGCTACTCCATTCTGCCCAATATTTCAAATCTTCACTATATTATTGATGTAAAACATAAATTAGATTACAATGTGGTTTGAGTATATTCAAAGACGCATATGATTTTCAATGCATACATCCCTTAGACATAAAATAGTTATTAACATAATTTAACACTTCAAAATAATTGATCGTAACTGAGTCTAACATGGCATTCTATTACCAATTTACGGTATTTACTTCAATTTGTGACGGTATTGGTATGACTCCCTTTTACAAATGATATCGATGATGAGACAAATTCATGTGAGCATTTAACCTCATTCAATACTAGAATTAAATTTACAAAACGGCATCTAGCACTCTAAAGTTCATCATCTTTCATTGCTACCTTAAAATAGCTGCTCTCTTATGGTTCTCTCACTTTCCAAGAAGATCCATAAAAGTAATGGAAGTAATTGTTTAAGATGTTCATATCTCAACTTATTACAAGTCGGATAACCCAAACGAGTTCAACATGCTTAGTTGGACTCAGGAAAAAAAAAGACGAGTCTCTGAACTCATTCATATATTTTTTTAACATCAAGACGTGACCTTACACACACTCCTACAAAGCATGAAATTAAGTATATATTTTTTTTTGCGTCATATTTTTTAGGAAATTTATTACTTTATTTTTCTCACAAAGGGATTTATTTATTACTTTATTGTAATTTTCTAATATTAATTAATGTTCATATTTGCTTTTACAATAATTGATTCGGATGAGATCAAAATTCTAAAAAGGATTAATCCAAAATGAACCCATGTTTTTGACTCAAAATTCATCCAAACATCATTGCAAATAGTTTACACTGCAAAGTTCGCCCATCACTCTCCAATTTTATCCTTCGTCGCTGTCCCGTTTGACAGTCTCCATTTCTTCAAGGTAGAAAAAATTACCATCAAACCAACAACACTCTTTTTTGTTTTCGTTGCGATTTCCATAGAATAGGTTAACAAGAAATAGTTTTCAAAATTGTTGTTAACCAACGTCTAATTTTATATGAATTGCTATTGCTATAATTTATGTTTTTGCATTACTCAAATGCATTCAAGATAGGTTTTATCTTATTTCATACTCTATCCGTCTTATATTAGATGACATATTTGACAATGTGTGTTATTGATCTAACATACTTTAACTGTATTTTTTTTACTACTATACAAAAATAAATAATATCATATAAGATGTTGTTGGATTCGTCTCGATGAATATTTTCAAAATATTAAATTTTCATAATTTTTTCTGATAAATAATTAAAAATATGTGTGCGTGACAGAATCAATTGTGTTATTTAACATGAGACCGAAGAAATAAGACATAAGTATCGACACATACGCTAGACACGGGACACGACATTCAGAGTGGCGGATGCCATGGCCACATTTAAAAATTGTTTATAGACAGGAAATTACAATACTAACCTTAAGCTATTGTGAAAATTACAAATGTCACTTTCATTTTCAACTATTTGAATCGCTATTCCTTCTTTTCTCCCTAGAGAGCAGCGACACCTCCTCCTCCTCCGTTCATTACCGCCCACCGCCGAGACGTCAGCCTTCCATTACCGCCGCGACGCCCTCCAGCTGTAAGTACTGATTTTGATTTGATTCCTTTTGTTTGTTAATCAATTTGGTTTCACCTTCACCTTCAATTTTTCCATAACCCTAATCAAAACAAAAGGGAAAAAGGGAAGGGAAATAGAAACTGAAATTAGCGTGAAATTTAAACTGTGATACTTGGATTTTGTGTACTGTTAGTGTTAATTTGTTTCTGTCATTGGTGAAATTGAAACTGTGTTATTTGATTTTGAAACTGAAATTGATAAATTTGTTTCTATCATGTTAAAATGAAACTGAAATTGGTTGAGAAACAAGATGGGACCTGCGTTTCTAGCAGATAGCATGACAGTTTATATCGAAAGGGAAATTAGTGTATGTATTAGTTCCAAGTCAATTATCGATGATTTCAAGTCATTCTGGATGCGTAAAGTATCACTTTTAAGTATTTGATCATTTCAATTCACAACTAACTTCTGATTTAGAAACTCCCCCCATTGGCTGTTTCAAGCTAGCAAAAGCCATTTCACCATTCTCGACTTTATTGACGGCAATCAATTACGCTGTTACATATGAATGAAAGTTATCATTATACCGAAAATTATACACCTTAGCTAAGAAATAATAACCAATAATCAACTATGCATCATTCAGATAAGTGGCCAACTGAAGCTGACAAATTAAGCATTTAGAAGATGTGATTGTGAATGGCCAAATGGAATGCACAAGTTTCGTGAAATGTTTTTTTTTATCTCGCTGTGATAACGGATTTATCCTTCATTTTAGCGGATTCACTTTAGATGTAAAAGATTGATACAAATTAAGTCCTATGCATAATCAATTATTTTAAAAATTTTTTTTGGCTAAAAGATAATTAAATCATTGAACCTGGTATACTAAAAGGATCCAGCCTTATCTGCGTGACTTGGCTTTATTATGCTGTTTTATTATTTTTTAACTTTTGTTCTTGTTGCCTGCAACAGCAAGAGGCGCATTGAAGCAACTAGCAACAGAGAACGAAAATCAAAGAAGTGGGAACAATGTCGTTCATGAAAGGAGATTTGCTTTCTCGGTCCAGAAAGCTCGTGAAGGGTTTGGCCAAGGCCGAACCCGTTTGGCTCAAAGCCATGGAACAGTTAATCTCCCGATCTTTCATGTTTGAACTTACTTTCCCATACAATGTCTTAAATTAGTGCCTTTTAATGTCTGTTTCTTTTGTGCCACTTGAGAATCTCCCATCTAGATTTTTATTGTTGATGACTCTTTTTGCTGCACAATGGTATTTTTTGTCAATGTCTGTTTCTTTATTCTGAGTTTTTTCATTTTCAGAAATTTATTTAATTATTTTTCCTGTATCACACTTAGGATTATGGTGCTAGAGACATTATTTTTCCCAGTCTTGGACTATGCTATACTTTTTAGTTTATTTATTTAGGAATTCTTTGGATGTCATGTGTTTGCTGCTGAATTTTTTATACGAACATTTATTTAAGAACTGTTAATCTTTTTATGGCCCTTTTTCCTTTTATTTGAAGGATGAAAACTCGTCTAATATTTTGTTTTTATTGTGCTTACCAGGGCTCCACCAGCAACATTTCCTCGACCTGAGGGTAAACTGCAGACCATCACTTTTCCTGAGGATGTTTATGTTAAGAGGTTTTATAAAAAATACCCAGAATCAAAATACCATGATCCCATCAAGTATGGTCTTTTTTCTCGTCTCTGTTGCTTTTCCATATTCTATACTTGAAACATCTCATCCCAGTTTTTGTATTGCCGTAGTCTTTTATGAACTTGGCTTGTATATGGTGATATGACATCATCAACATGAAGGAAACTTGTAGTTGATATTCTAAATGTTGACCTTCAAGAACTTTTATGTTTGTTATCTAACTGTAGTGCTTAATTTTATTTCTTCAATGTTCAATATTGTGGACTTCTTTCTAGTGGGTGAACCGAGTTCTTAAATATGAAACTACTCATGTGAGCTGTTAAACGACCTGCTTCATGTCTTCTCGGATTGTATGAAAAGAATATGTGTCTATGAGTCTGTTTCCTTTTGCTATCTGTTAATTCTTACCTTACCTTGTATGTTCTGTTGATGCTTTTGTGGTCCTCAGCTGTTCCTTTTCCACGAACTATTATGTGATTTACTTGGTTTCTTAAAACTTTTTTTTAATATAAATGCTCCTTGCTAATTTTATTTATTTTTTTATAAGCTGGTTTTATCAATTCACTAGGAATTCCTCGATGGAATAGTTGTTACAAATTGATGGTGCAGGCATACACAAGATGCATAGTGTGTGGTAGTCTTTTTTCTAGATGCTTCCATCTGCATCAGGAGGACTATTAAATTAGCTACAGTTCATGTCTACTTGTTTGTGGTCATAATGTTTCAAGTTCAACAGGTTTTCTGCTATCGATCCTGCTCCGTCTCGATTATTCGCCTTAAGGGTTCATGAGTTAAAAGAGCATGGCATTAGTGAGGATGAAGCAATGGAAGTAGCAGATGTATTTAACCTAAATTGATTCATGAATATGTTCATTCCGCAATTTGTTCTTACTTTTTGCCCTCTAATAGTTACATTTTTTTTTTTTGTGTGTGGGCTTTTTAGATGGAATATATAGCAGAGAAGAAGGCTAAGAAGAAAGCATATGCCCGTCTGAAGCAAATTGCGCGCCTTCAAGGGAAGAAACTGCCTCCAAACCCATTTCCTTGTCCTGTCAAGGAGATTCAAGCCGAGGAGAGGAAATTTGTTCGTGATCGTTTCTTCAATCCCAGCATACGTGAACTTGTGAAGCAAAAGAAAGAGGAATCCATGCAGAGATTCGGAGGAGATAATTGGTGATTTTCAGGGTAAATTTGAACAATATATTGAAACTTTGGCTCTTGAGCAAATGACCTTTGCAATAATAATACAATTAAGTCAGTCACTATAAAGGGCATACTTCTGTCCTAATACTATTTAGGTATTTTATTGTAATTTTTAAATCAACTCTGCTAGAAAGTTATGCCAGAATTTCATGCAAGTTTTCGCTTCAGTTTAGGCCTATGGCTGCTGTCTTGTGTAAAGGTCTTTGTTTTTTGCCAGTTTGTTCATCAACCAGTTTTCGTCGGTTATTTTTGCATTTAAAATTATGAAATGCTTCCTCAATAAAGATGCATAGATTTACCATTATTTTGGAGTAAACCATTAATTATGAATTTATCATAATTTACACGTGTTAGCGCAATAAAAATAGCGGATAGACGGACATGGAGCGTCCGTCTAAACGCCAGTATATATAAATGTATACAACTATTATTCAAACAAAGCAACTAGTTTAGTTAAGCCTAACCTTATCAGTCTATGGGACCATGTTCGAACATTATTGATTTGTTTTTTGATTTTTTTTCAACATAACATGCACATTTGATAATGACATGTTGAACCATCTGGTTTTCATCGTATCTATCTGTGACTATCATTGGTTTAACGTCAGGTTAATTGCATAAATGGTCTAATATATAGATTGATCAGATTGGTGAAGGGTTTTCGATTGGACTGGTTCGATCAGAATTTTAAAACTATGTAAAAAAAAGTTAATTAAACCGCATTGAAATGGATTAAGATCAAATCAAGTTTTTTAGATGAGTCTACTTTTTAGATGTAAATATCTGACTTATCAGTCTATGGTACCATGTTTGGTCCCCATTGATTTGTTTTCTGATTTTTAACATAACATGAATATTTGATGATGTCTTGTCGAACCAACCGTTTCTCATTGTATCTATATGAGTTTCACTGGTTTAATGTCAGGTTAATTGCATAAATGGTCTAATATATAAAGTGATCGTGATCATACCAGTGAGGGGGTCTGGTTTTCGATTGAACCAATTCGAATTTTAAAGCTATGCAAAGAAAAAACAAAAGTCTAAATTAGACCACATTAAATTTGAATTGGATCAGATTAATCAAATTTTTTAGAGTCATCCAAATTCAACTGCGTGTGAAATTATCTTTAAATGAGATGATTTATTTTTCTTGTTTCGAAATCAATCTAAATTGTACCACCAACACTCCTACTAACCCAATTTAGACAAGAGAAGATTTCTTTATAAAAAAACAAAACACAGGGTGTTGGAAAACAGGAGATTTTTCAGGTAGAAAAAGTCAAAAAAGGAGAAAGGAAGTGTTGGATCCTTTATATCTGAAATTACGGGTAGAGCTTGTTGTTTACAAGTAGATGAGGGGACCAAGAGGAATGGATCTTCTGATCTGTAGTCCAATTAAATTTTCAAGATAATGGCACTTTTATGGTTGAAGAGTCCACATGCATGCAGAAATAGCAGGTTAACGCACTAAAAGGAAACCTCCTTGATGTAGATTGTTCATGTTATATTTATTGCACTTTCTTTTTAGTCAAGACTAATTCTAGTTCTTCAAGAAAAATTTGGAATACAAGTAGATATTTGAAAGAAGAAAAAAAAAAATACAATTTTAGTTTTAAAAAATAAACCAAGACAATTTAATTCAATCCAATCCTTCAAAAAAAAAATCCGATTCGAGTTGGTCTTTAAAAAATATACAAACTTTGGCCCCATAAAATTATAAATTAGGACAATTTAGTTCAATATGTCACTCCACTGCATCACCATGTAAATATGTATTATGTCGTCAAATTATGAGACAATATTCTCATTGAAAGGCCTTATACAGCTGTTGTTATATCCTATTAGAAGGGATAAAAAGTAGTTCCAAATTACAGACTTCTTCATCACTCTCCAATTGTGATGTGAGTTGGAGTGAAAATGCTTCAAATTCTGCTACTTGTGAAAAATTGGCTAACTTTGCTTACAAATGAAGCATATGTTTGGTGTTGAGAATTGGTTCCGAATGAATTAATTTTGTATAATTGATTCTGGTTTAAAAGTGAGTTTAATGTAAAATGATTTATATTTGAATATATTTAAGTAAAAATATATTGAACAATAAATTTAAGGCTAAAATCAATTGTAGAAGTCAAAATTTACAATTTCTAATTTGAGTAGAATCAATCATACATAGGATAAAGTCTTTTTTGGATCAATTCCGGTGACTAAAAATTCACCTCTTAAGTTGAATAAGTGAGGTGTTTGAGATTCGAACAACGATTTCTGCATATATTATTTAATGTCTATACCAATTGAACTAAACTCACGGGACGGATAAAATCATTTTTTTATATATTCAAACAGAAACAAGAATTATAGAAAACATTTATTTGGATGTAGTCTTATGACCAATATGAGGTTTTTTTAAGGAGCGAAGTTTTGAGTGTTGTAATCTATAGGTACACAAGTGAATTCTCCCCTAACTATTTTTTTTATACGCATTAGTCATAAATCAAACCTCTAGTCACATGTTTAAGGATCAAGTAAATTCCCTTACCATTTGGAATTCAATGTTGGTCAATTGAGTCTTTTTAAATGCAAGTATTTCAACTACTTTATTTTCTTTATACTTTGACATTTAGTTTAAACCGTAATTGATAAAAAAAATATTTCATTTTATTTTTCATATATTTCATAGACAATATACAAAATATTATATTTTGATCTAATATCTATAAGTGGCATACCATTATAGTCTATAGAAATCTTTTTTATAGTTGGATGAAGCAAATTTTTCATTACATTAATTATTTAAAGGTTGACAAAATGATGCACAATTATTTATTTTTTATTTTGTTTACTCAAATGATACACAAATTAGTGAGTATTTATAAGTTGACTTTATTTATTCATTTTTTTAACGAATCAAATGCTTATAATAAAAAGGTGGCATATCTCATAATTGATTCTTTGTGTTTCTCGAATGAGTCTTGTATTATATCAGTGGTTTCAAACAAGAAAATAGGGTTTATTAAAGTTCTGAAAATTCTCTCAAAAGAGAAAAAAAGTTCTCAAAATATATTGTAGGTAGGTGAATATATTGAGATAAGGATATTTTGACATCATCAAATTCGACACAAAGAATACGCTAACACAATTCAAAATGTGATTAACACCGTTCAATTTATCGATAATAAACACAATGAGATTTTCTAACCCGTTAATCATTCATTGAACTCAATTAAATACAATTTTCAATGTCGTTAACCATAATTTTCAAGTATATATTCAAAAAGAAATTGAGGTTAACAAATCTCATGTATATTTGAACATCTAAACATCATGTATAATTGAACGTAATTTAGATGATTAATAGATATATGTATATTTCAAATTTGAACACTTAAAATATATGCATATGGTTAACTGTGTTTAATTGATGATTAGTTAGTTACAACATCTTACTATAAAAGGATGTTGAACATATATTTAAAATGTGTTGAACATATAATTTATTGTCGAATTTGATTTTAATATTTAATGTCAAAATACCAACAAAAAACTAGCTCAATTTTGAACAGAAAAAAAAAAAAACTAGCTCAATTTTTTAAAACTGAATTTATAATTTTGAGAATTATTGTTGTTGTTAAACAACTGTTGCAAATGGGAGGCAAAAGTTTGCCAGAAACAGAATTCTGACCCTTGCAGAAAAACCTTTACAAACAGGTTAATTTTGCTGGAGCATAGGATAGCCTTAAAACAACCGACATTGTTTTGTCATAAAAGGATGTCATACGTGATGGCATCGTTGACAATACATGGTTGATGATGTTTTGGAATCAATTTTGCATATACTACTTTTATTTTTTTGACAAAAAAGATTTTGCATATCAAGCACTATTTTAGTTTGGTACGTACGTATTTTATTCTGTAGACAATTTGTGAATTAAGGAATGGCCACATTAATTTGTGTTTAATGACGATACCAAGCCACTATCTTGAAAGTGGCTCATGGCACTATCTTTTGTGTAGTGTGTGTAACTGTTTAGAATGTATGCGTAGGAGATACACTCCTTGAATTAGGTAGGTTCTAGAGTAGAGATTATTTATAGATATCGTTTTAAAATTTGAGTTGGGTTTAACTTAATCCTTATAAAATAAGTATGTAAGATTATAACATTCCATTTTTCCACTTTTTTTTGTGGTGGTCAGGGTTCGAGCCTTAGACCTTGCATATTTTCTGTATTGTCTATATCAATTAAGCTAAACTCACATAGTTCCAATCACTCAACTTCTTTGAAAAACAATATCTAGCTTTCTAAATTAATGAGACATTTAGCAACAGTTACATCCCAATTTTACCTCTTCTGCAAAACTATGTGGGATTTTTTTTCTTCCATTCTAACTCATTTTTTTACTTTCCATATTCCTTTTTATTTGTTACCCTATTTCGCCAACACACTCAATATTTACACCCTCAGCTGCTAAAATTATTCTCTCTTGCATAGGAAGGAAGAGAAAATGTTATGAGATTGGCCAATTCATGTATGACATGTGGCAATACAATTTTTATTAAACATAGAAAAATATGAAAGAGAGATAAAATAGTTGAATTGATGTTTCCTCTTTAATGATACATAAGTGAAGTCTCTGGTATAGATCTTGTTTGCCACAATTTTAATCGTGGCTAAATGCTTCTTTTTTGTAGTGGTAATTCAAATTTTCATTGGAGGATATATGATCTAATGTCTCTCCTCCCTTAAGTAAATAATAACTTGACGATGAGTTGCGCTTTTTAATTGTAGTAATGATATTTAAACATCTTATTTTTTATACCTACGACATATAGTGTTGTTTTTGTATTTTAAAATCAGAACTACTACCAAAGGAATTACTGGGGTGGGTCACGACCAAGTCGTTTTCTTTAAGACGTTTCGCGGCACTACCCAAGTTTGTGTAAGGTAGACTAACAACCACGCCGTCTTCAGGATAAAACAGCCTAGATCACTGTTACGATTACACACTGCACATTATATAATCGCTCGAGATATACACCTCTAGTATGGTTTAATCGTTCGATTAAGACCACTCAAATACGGTACGTAGCCGCTCTATTCGAAACTGAAAGGGACAGAAAGGAGAAGAATGACTCGTCAACACAAGTCGAAGGGAGAAGAGAGGAAAAGCACAAGAAGTATCAATTGTGAATTTCGGTGTAAAGAATGAGTGGGGCGAGCTCTCCTTTTATAGGGAGAGTTAGTAATAAAAAACGAGAGACTTGGGCATTAAGTCGGCTTAATCCTTAAGTAACCGCGTTTTGTTTCTTAATTGGATATATCCAGAAAATTCTGGACACGTTTTGGGTTTCAGATTGGTACGCGTAGCGCTTTCAGATAATGACTAAATTAATTAATTTAACATTTTCATTTTGGCCCAAGCCCATGCCCAGGCCCGGCCCGACAGGCGTCATAGTCGTCGCGCGCGTCAACACAAGTCGAAGGGAGAAGAGAGGAAAAACACAAGAAGTATCAACTGTGAATTTCGGTGTAAAGAATGAGTGGGGCGAGCTCTCCTTTTATAGGGAGAGTTAGTAATAAAAAACGAGAGATTTGGGGATTAAGTCGGCTTAATCCTTAAGTAACCGCGTTTTGTTTCTTAATTGGATATATCCAGAAAATTCTGGACACGTTTTGGGTTTCAGATTGGTACACGTAGCGCTTTCAGATAATGACTAAATTAATTAATTTAACATTTTCATTTTGGCCCAAGCCCATGCCCAGGCCCGACCCGACAGGCGTCGCCGCGCGTGATATATATGGCGTTGTTTCTTAATTGGATATATCCAGAAAATTCTGGACACGTTTTGGGTTCCAGATTGGTACGCGTAGCGCTTTCAGATAATGACTAAATTAATTAATTTAACATTTTCATTTTGGCCCAAGCCCATGCCCAGGCCCGACCCAACCCGACAGGCGTCGCCGCGCGTGATATATATGTTTTTGTAACCGCGTTTTGTTTCTTAATTGGATATATCCAGAAAATTCTGGACACGTTTTAGGTTTCGAATTGGTACGCGTAGCGCTTTCAGATAATGACTAAATTAATTAATTTAACATTTTCATTTTGACCCAAGCCCAGGCCGGCCCGACGGGCGTCGTCGTGCGTGATATATATGTTTTTGTAAGCGCTCACCCGTTCACTTGGTACCCCAAGGGCACACCCTTGGAGGTCACTCTACCCTTATATAAACACTTACTAGTTGGTGTGGCTCACCGATGTGGGACATTTTTAAGTCACACACATACACTAGTTCTTACATTGTGTTTTTTTCCTTATCCAATTTCTCACTAGATTCAACTAGTGTTCCAACATATAGTTAATTTAGTTGAGTAGATAGCTTATTCAATTTACTGTCAAAATTATGGTTAATTCAACATGATATAAATTAACCATATGTTAAACTAAATTAACAATAATGTTACATTTAATTAACTAGATGTCACCGGTGTAGGAAATATTGGTGTCTATAAAATATCTCTCATTATAATGAGTCAAAACAAGTGTATGATCTTTACTAAAAAAATAATGTATTTTATTAGACTTGTTACCTTTTGGACTGTGATGACAAGAGAATCAACAAATGATCAATATAGTTAATTTGGTAAAATTATGTGAATGATATAATATGACAAATTTTGTGGAGACTGTGGCTCTTTTCTTTTGGAATAGAAATTGATAGAATAAGATTTTTGTGATTAGTCATATTAGGAAACACTTGGGATCTGATATCAAGACTAAATATGCTTCAATGATTTTGATAGTGTCGTGGACAAATTGTGTGCAATAGAAGCTCAAAAATGGATGGAATATATTTGTAATAATTTGAAAAAAATTGAACTGAACCTGATCATGAATTCTATTCTTTCTGTCTTCCCTTCTCACCACATGTGTGTGTCTCTTCTTCCCAAGAGAATATATATGTGATTTATTTGATAGCTATAGGTTGAATAGAAACTTCCTCTTCAAGGCAGACTTTGGGAGGGCCTGGGAATAAGGAGTTTCCTTTCTTTAATGAGGTTCTATTCGACTGCTTGCCCATTTGCCAAGCTTGGATAAGATGTCCTTAACTAAGAGAAATGACTTGGGGTTGAAGCTCTATAGGTATATCTCGGTTCCCCACACCACATAAAAGAATAAATTAACTCGGGCATCTCGTCCCACTCGAAGGCTATGAAAGAGGATGGTTGCTCTTTTGGCCCCTTACAAATGCGCAACCGTTCGGAAGATAATATATGAGCGATATTTTTGTGCTTCTAAAGGTTTCGAGAATAACTCTTGAAGATTATTTTTCAGGTTAACAAGCAAATAGGCGGCCAAAAGCAATCATCATGAAAGATTACTTCCAGCCTCATTCAAATTGAGTTGGTAAAATTATTAGAAAATTGCTCTTTGGACTTCTCAAATTGCTCTCAGGCATTCAAAAATTACCTTTTTAGTTAACTGCTGTTCGAGAGACTTTTTAAATTGGTTAAATTTATTTAAAAAGTGATTGAACCGACCTAAAAAATGTCAAACGACACTATCTACCATTGAAGAGACGAACGACACTTAAGTACCGTTAAGCCAACGACACTTGAAAAAAAGAGTAATTGAGGAAGTGTAAAGAGTAATGTTCAAATTACTAAATTTTGAATTAGGCCCAACTCATTTTTATAAAATGAAAATTGCTCTTCTCCCTTTCGTTTTTGTTCATTCCCTTAATTCAGCGTGAGTTAACTCACACTCATCATTTTTAGCGTGAGTTAACTCACGTTGACACTTTTAAAATTGATTCAATCACTTTTTAAGCCGATTCAAACGATCTAAAAAGTGTCAGCGTGAGTTAACTCACTTGAAAAATGTCAAGTGTGAGTTAGCGTGCTGATCATTACGGGAATGAACAATTTTAAAAGAGAAGAACAATTTTCTTGTAAAGTAGACTTGTAATTTTAAATGTGTCATTCTTTATGATTTTTTTTAAGACCTTGAGATTTGGATTTTTTTTGTAAATCAACACTAACATGCTAAGAATATTTGGACTTTGATGCGTGGATAATACGATGAGTAACTTGATTGATAGACTTTGATTCATTTTGAATTGGTCCAAGCTGTCCTTCTAAAATCAACTTCTATAAGCTTTATTGATAAACATGGTAGAGTCCATCAAAGAGAGAAATAAGTTTAGTGGAAGATTGCTTATTAAAAATTGATAGTAGAATGAGAAAAGATTACATCAAGTGTTGGATACACTTTATGAAGTGATCCTAACTAACCTAACAAATGTTACTAGTTTGGAGTAATCAATATTAACCAACTTATAAATATTTATAACGAACTCTAATTAATTCTAATAGGCCCAACAAGTTGGAAGTTTGTGTACTGAGCCTAATTGGTTTGCACATTAGTGGTATATGAGACCTAATTAATTACTAAATCGGCTGTATTATGTCCTTTATCACTACACTGGCCTAAATAATTGGCCATTTTTCTGTAGTACATTTGAAAATGAAATGCTTGAGTAAAATTCCTTGACATTTGTTGGTAGAATTTGTAGTACTTCAGAGGTTAATATTGATTGGGTAGAGTGAGGTGAGTCTATGAAAGTGCTTTGGCAATTCAGGCTTATATGAAAGGAAAATGTTATATGAAGCGATTATTTTTTTTTTTTACCAAAGCCTTAATATCGTCGTAGTGCATGTTTGTTTTGGTTTAAAGGATGACTATCTTAGGAGTTTGGCTTGTTGCAGTCAATTTTATGGTTATGCTTCTCTCCTATGATGCTCAGGAGTTTTTGCGTCAGTTTGTATTAGGTACTCCTTGTGCTTTGGGCTGAGCTTTTTTAATAAATTTTGCTAATTTAAAAAAGAAAAATTTGCTGCTATTTATTTTTTTATGTGCTTGTGTTGTGTGCGTATAATATTGTAAATGTACCTAAGTCGAATCTTATCTTAAATGTAATTTTTTTTTATTTAACAACGTATTCGTATCTTACTCGTACTACGTATACGAGCTTTATAGACCATTTCTAATACTCATCGGATACGATTTCCGAAATGATATCTTTCTCATAATTGAATTGAAGAGGAATTTTGGGATCAAGAAAGAAGGTATGAAGGTATATGCAGTGATCACTCTATTGACTTGTTGGGTCCAGAGCAAGTAATTCTTTTCATCAAGTTTGATTATTAACGAGTGTGTTAGCCGCAATTTGGACGATTCTTTGGTAGTTGTAGGAAAATTAAGAGAATTTTCTGAAGAACTCTGACCAATTTCATCGCGAAGTGACAATTTCTCCTTTGATGAAGCTCACGAAGCTTAATAGAAACAATAATTGCAATGAAACATATGCTTTCACACCCGGTAGATCATGAAGGATATTGATACCACGCTGAAGTTCAGGATCCAACGATACACATTCTTTGTTTTCATTCTCATATATTTTCAATGATAATGAATATTTACATCTAAATGAGTATTTATAGTTTATAGAATGTCAAAAAAAAAATTGAAAGATTTGTAGAATGTCAAATTGTTAACTACCAAAACTAGTCAACAATTTGACTTCAACTAACTTGTCTAGTTGGCCTCTAACTATGCCTAGTCAACACTTCATCCTAACTAACTTTGACAGCTAGATGCCATATCGACTTTAGTAACTAATTTGATGCGGAGGCATATTATGAATATAAAATATTTTAAAATAGTAAAATATATTTTTTTATCTGTTTGTATTCTTTTTTATTTTATTTTTTTTATGAAATCTATACTTTTAAAGTTGTTATTAATAACGTAAAAAAGTTACAAACTAGATTTTGATTTTCTAAATCAGGCCAATAAATTAGTAAAAATAAACCCAGTCCAATTTTTTTTTAATTTTTAAAAGGGATAGAGAGATATGCTTTTGAAGCAACGTACAAAAACTTACAAAAATTGTTGTTCTCACTTCAATTTTTGTTTGAAAATATATGAAAAATTACACATTTAACTTCAATGGTAGCTAACTATCGCTCAATTTCCTTCGTTTTCTTTTTTCCCGAACAGTAGTTAGCTACCATTGAGATTAAACGTGTAATTTCCATGTTTTTAAGCAAAATCTACAGTAAGAACAACAATTCTCAACACTTATAGCATATTTGGGATTGCTTTTGCATAATCCAAATTACATGAAAAACAAATGAAGAATATGTAGTGAAATTGCTTTAATTGATAGAGTTTCTTCTAACCCCCACAAACTACTAATTCCTCTGACTCTAACCCACCAAAATATGTTATCAAAGAATTACACTCTTGCAATTCTCACCTTTTTTTTCCTTAAATGCTGTCTCATCAAATCATAAAACTAATTTTTCTTGTCAAATTCCCACCACATCTTCATTTCCAAACACTACTTCATCCTTGCAGTTAAGTGCACCTGAATGTCTATGACTGTTGACCATAAAATGGACAGAAAGTTACCTCATTGTTTCACCAACTAACATCTAGAATGTTGAATTTTATATTTTGAAAATCTCCAATATGTATCTAACAACCTTTACTCACAAATCAAACACACACACTACAAATGACTCACCTACCTACCTTTCATATTTGAGATCATGCATTCCACAAACCTTTTTTCTCTATGCTTAGCATTGTAACATTCGTATGCCCTTCTACTAAAGATTTGTGTTTTTATCTCTAGTTATGCCATACATGACGCTAACTCGAGGACTTGCTATTGTAATTCTCTTGTTTGCTCTCTACTGTGGATTAGACCCCTTCAAGCATAGCCCTATCCAAGGCTTCCCTGATTTTGAGGTGCACAAAATTAACTTGCCATCATGGTCTGAAGTTCCTCTGGATCATGACAAAGACAACTTGTTGCAGAAATCGGAGCTCATGTTTGTGAACCAAGTGCAGGGACCGGAGAGCATTGCCTTCGATTCTCATGGCCGTGGCCCTTACACCGGTGTTGCGGATGGAAGGGTTTTGTTTTGGAATGGACTGTCTTGGATTGATTTTGCATATACCTCGCCCAACAGGTCATGCTTCTCTTCTTTCCGTATTATTTTTCTAACTTAAATGCTTAGTACAAGATAATTTTGTTTTTGTGTTATCTTTCTGCATTACTAGAATATTGCCAATAGTTATCAAATTTATAAGGTGTAGTCATATTCTAATACTGCAAGCTTATTAGTATGAGATATATGTGGCTAAAAGCTACTATAGTACTTAGTTATAGTTCTATTCCTAACTTAATGTTGGAAAACTGCTTCATGCAGACTTTTTGCCTCATAGGCTCATACTAGTAAAGATTTCACGCTCTTGCACCGCTCTGTGAAAAAATTACAGAAAATATGTGTGAAATTCTGCTACATCGCATCCGGGGAAGATTTTTCTTAAGATGAATAGATAATTTATGGCTATGTAACTTTGCAATATCGCGTGATAATATTTCTTGCACCTTATTTCTGAACACAGGTCAGAACTATGCAATCCAAAGGCATCTGCAACACCATTTAGTTATGTTGAAACTGAGGACATCTGCGGAAGGCCTTTGGGACTCAGATTTGACAAGAAAACTGGTGATTTATACATAGCAGATGCATATTTCGGGCTGATGAAGGTGGGGCCTCAAGGTGGTTTCGCAACATCTCTTGCAACCGAGGCAGAAGGAGTACCGTTTAGATTTACTAATGATGTAGACGTTGATACAGAAGGGAACGTTTACTTCACAGATAGCAGCACTAAATATCAGAGAAGGTTGTTAGTAATCTTTTTTCTTGTTAACACTGCACCTTTTGAAATTATCAACATTTTAAATATGAGAAATAGCAAAACAAAGTTTGGCTTGTTTTGTTGAGCTGACTTCCGTGTCATTCTACAAGTAGGAATTTCATTCAGCTGATACTTTCTGGTGATAATAGTGGAAGGGTTTTGAAATACAATTCTGCCACCAAGGAAACCACTGTTCTTGTGAGAAACATTCAATTTCCAAATGGGATTTCCGTAAGCAAAGATGGTTCCTTCTTTGTATTTTCAGAAGGAGTAATTGGAAGGTGTGTGAATAATCAACATAACCCTTTTTCGTCTAATAATGATACACTAATGATGCAAACAAGTTTTACAAAACGTCCAACGTATCTTTGCCATTCTGACACAATGTTTAGAAAGTAATATTGTGATCATGCAACATGAGGATGAAATATGATTGGACATCTTTGTAAAATTTGTTTGCATCATAGTGTAAAGTTATTAAACTTTTCATTTATTACTATATTCAAGTCCCTTTTCTCTGTAGGTTATGCAAGTACTGGCTAAAAGGAGATAAAGCTGGAACTTCAGAAATCTTAGCAATCCTACCTGGTTTTGCTGACAATGTGAGAGTCAACGAAAATGGTGACTTTTGGGTGGCTATCCATTGTAGAAGGTATATGTACAGTTACATAAATGCTCTCTACCCAAAGATTAGAAAAGCCATACTCAAGCTACCTATCCCAACAAGGATTCAATACCTGCTACATATTGGAGGCAAAATGCATGCAGCCGTCGTTAAGTATAGCCCTGACGGTAAACTTTTGCAAATATTGGAGGACAATGAGGGAAAAGTTGTTAAAGCAGGGAGTGAAGTGGAGGAGAAGGATGGTAAACTCTGGATAGGAAGTGTTTTGATGCCTTTCATTGCAGTTTATCATTTGACATGAAGCACAAATATTTGTTCTCTTATTAGCATTCACTCAAGACTAGCCATTTGAATTCTCTGTAGCAGAAACCATAAGTTGATTTTTTTACCACCTCCCTCTATTTGATTAAAAATTTACAATGTCATGTAAAGTAGAGGCCATGAAAGTAACAAAATGAACTATCTTTCCTTCACCAAACTACAATAATACTTCAGTGAAGATTGTTGTAAATATTTCAATCTTACATGTTTATACACAGGCATATAACTCATCATATTTGCTTTCATCAGACTCCAACTAGAAAGAGGCAAGGAGAAAATTATCAAAATACTACAAAATAGTTAAACCTGTATGTTTGAATCCTTTAAAACAATAGTGCAAGTGAATCATTTGAAACTAGTGTGCACATACATTATTGCAGTTTTAAGTTGTTGGAAAGTGGGGAAAGAATAATAGAGAAAGATCATAAAATCATTGCTATGAGTAAGGATTTTGGGTGAATGATTTAGCTAAGTAAATCAATTAGATCTATCTATGCATACATAAACTTCTTTTTCTTCTTGGCAGCTGGTAACTTAATACAATGAAATAAGACCAATATTTAATATTGAATGATAATTTGCTAGTGTTTTACTAATACAAACTAGTAAAGATATGTGCAAGATTCTAGAGATGTAGGGAAAAAATCATGAAAATTTAACCTCAATATATCGTATTAATAATCTTTTATAAGACAACTTTAAATAAAGTCATAAATCTGGATATTGGAGGCAAGAAAAAATTTCATGTAAAATTGAATTCGCGTGATGTTTGCAATTAAGGATTACATCATGATTAATCATAAAATCTGCTTTCTTCTGATATGGATCAACATTGCGCTCCTTTTTGCTTGTATTGGAGATTCTTAAATTACATGATAAAAGCTTTTTTCCTGTGTTTTGTGCAACACCGTTGTACTTTTTGCATTTCTAAAAGAATTTCATTGTTGCCTTCTTGAATTTCTTTTCAATCTTTCTCCCACAAGGTAAGTACAACATCGAGGGTTGGAGTTACAGCAAATGGCTAAAGGAATGGAAGGGACAAAACAATGGGAAATATACGTCATACTTGTAGCTTGCACCAAAAGGCGAAGATGATGGTGAAAATGACTCCGATTTGACACGGAAAATCAATAAAAGAATCTTAATCTTAAAAGCTCTGATTCAGTTTTTTCCTCAAACTGATCTCTCTACTCAAAAGCTCAAAGGAGCATCCCTTCCTCTCTTCGTTTCTTCCTTCTTCACTTTTGAGTTCTTCTTTTTAAGGTAAGCTGCTTCTTTTATTATTTTACTCAATTTTCACCGGTATTTTTAAAATAACCAACTTTTATTTGTAGATTAGCCTCTTTTCCTTCAAACCTGGAATCAATAATATTGAAAAGATTTATAATGTTCATTTGTTGTGTTAATTCTTGTGTTAGCCTCTAATTTTTATTTTTTATTTTTGCTGTTGTTTTTGAATTTTTTGGGACAATTTTACTTCATTCCCACTGATTTTTTGGAATTGTTGCACTAATCTTTGTAGTTTCATATATATTTTTTTTTTAAGGTTTGAGAAGAAGTAACTTATGAGCATGTTAAAGGCTATTGCATGTAGAAAAATGCTAGCAACACATATTCTAACACACATTTTTCAACACACTCTCTTTGATTGGTTAAAACTCACATGGGACCCACTAAATTCATATGGGACCTACATGATTTGGTGGGACCCATGTGAGTTTTAACCAATCAAAGAGAATGTGTTGGAGAGTGTGTGTTAGAATGAGTGTTGCTAGCATTCCTCTTGCAAGTAAGTTCTACTCTATGGAACTTTCCGTTTCTTTATTTTCATTTTAATGTCTGCATTTTTCTTTTGTTTACATTTCATGGTTTTGTTCTATACCAGCGTATTTTCTCGGTGTTATCTAGGTTATATAAATAATAGGCTTAATTGCAGTTTTAGCCCCCTAACTTTCTCAAAGTTGCGATTTTGGTCCCCTAAGAAAAAAAACTACAAAACCGCCCCTTAAGTTTTGCACCTGTGGCAGTTTTGGCCCCCAAGGCTGATATTGACTCGGTCTACGCTGACGTGGCACCCTAAGTGAGGTGCCACGTGTTATTTTTTTATTTTTTTTGGCCTTGGGGGGCCAAAACTGCTACAGTTGCAAAACTTAGGGGACTGTTTTGTAGTTTATTTTCTTAGGGGGCCAAAATCGCAACTTTGGAAAAATTAGGGGGCTAAAACTGCAATTAAGCCTAAATAATATTAATGTTTTTATTTTTATGTATAATATTTATTAAAAGTTCATATAACTCAACAATTATAAAAGAAAAAAGATACTCATTGCCTAATCATTCATCTGCAAAATCTTTTTACAAGTTCACTTGAAGTTGAAGAATTGTGGGAATTTATTGTTCAGAAATCATCTGAATGTCAAAGAAGTTGTGGAGGTTTAGTCTATGCTCAACCTTTCTTAATATACAATTCTAAAGAAAATAATATTTTGTATCTTTCAATACAAATTTCTCATTTTTCGATCGAAACACCATAGTGCACCGACTTTCGAACAAGGTATTGCTTTTGTATTGTCACCAACACGCATATCCTTTACTTTTTGCACTGCCTCACCGATCTCTCGTTGTTGTTATCGACTCATGAAACACTAATGGTGTTATAGATGTTGTGACTGAGGCATACCTTACGTTGTTGTATCAAGGATTTTTGATTCACTTCACTTTGGATAGGGCTGCAATAAATTTTGACATCAAAATTGGTTAATAGGTTCACACCACTTTGGATCAAAAAGAATATTTGTTTACCTTAGCTCTTCTATGAGAAAACCATCTCGAGCTTTGCTCAATACAATGTTAAACGTGGATGAAACTCTTAAATCTAAGGAGTTGTATGTGGGATTGACCGCCGCATCTTGATAGGTCCGCAAGTGTACGAAAATATCTGTTTTAGTATAAAAGGTTGTCGAATCCACAGAGACCAATGTCAAGTACCGTAATTAATTGTTACGTTGTTTATCTAAGGCGATAGTAAACGATAAGGGGTGAAAAACTTAGGGAATTGAACTGTTCTATTTAATTAATAAACTAATGCCCGAAATATAGCTTATGTCGACCGTTGATATCAGCTGAGTAGCGTTCATTTTTATAGTAGGAAAATATTTTCGCACGTAAAAAGGATTAAATTAAAAACTGGTCGCCTCGCTTTCACGATCACGACGTAGAATTTTGACCTTATAATCTATTCGACCGCTTTCGCGTGTACGTCTTATACGTCAAAATTCCTTCAGTTTCAAGATAATCAAGTTTTGTTTGAAAAGTTATTTTTAGTATAATTTTAATTTAAAGAAATCAGTCTGCTTTCGCAATACTGACTCCGCATTTTAAACTCACAGTCATCAGCTTTCGCGTGTACGACTTAGCGTTTAAAATAGCGTTTTTGAAAATTAAGAATGTCAAAATTACTTTAGAAAGCGCTATCACTAAGTTACTAAAATAATTCCTGATATTCTACAGACAGATACGAGTTTCGTTCTTTCGATACGAAATAGATATTGTGCTTTTCAGTTTTCACTGTAAAAATTCATCGTTAAAAATCAGAATATTCAGGCATAAAAATAATTCCTGCTATAAACTTCAATCATACTTTTCAGCTGAACATCATTGGTACGATAGTTTCTACATTCCGAACACTTCTAAAAATCTACTCAGACATACTAATTATAATAAACATACTTTCCTTTATAATATTCATCATCATTGCAACAACAGAAAATTAAAACAAACAAACTATGAATCAATTGTAAACAAAGTGTACGGAACCTGTTAATGGATGGAAACTGGATGTAAATGGAGAAAACCACGTCAACAGGAATCAGCTACGGTCCAAGAAATCAGCATAAATATGGCAGCAGCAGTAACAATTCCAAATTGGAATTGAAGTAAACGAGTGCAACACTTGAATGATGTAGCAGAAGTGAAATAAAAATAAAGGGAGCAGCTCACACAACACAGTACTAAATCAATTGAATTGAAAAGTAATGATTATTGAATTGATATTGCAATGTAACAAGCTTCCTTTTGTGACAGGTTTGAATCAAATAGAAACTAAAATGCAGATTACAAAAAAATGCTTTTGTATAACTAATGCTTGCCTAAACTCTTCCACCCTTTCTTTCTCCTCTTTGGACCTATTTATAGGCCAAGCATCTTTAACAACGTGTTCTGGTGGTCGTGTGCTTCTGCAGGTGGAGAGAGTGGGAGAGAAACATGGAAAAACCG
>Ga0228711_1000754_pt1 | contig 43104 bp, 18 predicted proteins | sample MedpolnodulmetaG_2_FD_177996 | JGI IMG/M metagenome (GOLD analysis project Ga0228711, IMG submission 177996) | Root nodule microbial communities from Medicago polymorpha collected in Santa Monica, California, United States - brown nodules | ecosystem: Host-associated > Plants > Roots > Nodule...
TATAAATAGAACCCTAGTGCTGAAGTTTTGGGTTGGACGTCTTGAAGAAACCCTAGTTCTCTGACACCTCTGATTCCTTGGCTAGCACCGAGTTTTGGAGGAGCACCGTTCGTGTGGACTTGCTAGACGCCTTGCTGCTTGCTGCTTGCTTTGCTGTGATCGAGATTCCAGTTTCCAACTTTCAGATTCCACACTTCGAGGTAACAATCGAATCACTGATTCATGTGTTAATTCGTAATGATCCAAGGAAAGAAAATCGAAAATTTTATCCGCTGCTTATTCTGAAAACGCATTCGATTTTCCTTCATAGCAGGCTTGTTGGATCTCCGACGCGGCGGTGGGAGAAACGAAAGGAGAGGGAGTGGGTGGGTGCTGGTGGTTGTGGTGGTGAAACGGAAGGATAGGAAGAGGGAGGGAGAGAAGAAGGGAAGGAGAATGAGGGGCGATTTGTTTAAAGGATTGCCTCCACCTTCTTCCACCACTCAATCACAACCACAACTTCCAATTCTTTCTGTTTCTACCAACACGGAATCCTCTTCAGTTCTCTCCGCACCTAAACTCATCATTTCCGTTTCTGCCTCCACCTTCCTACATCATTTCCTTCTTTCTTTTCCAACAATTTACTCTTCATCTTTCTTTATCATAAACAAACTTAGGGACTAAATTGATGGTTATTGGTTATGTATTTGCTTCTAATGGAGTTTATATTGTTGTGAAATATGATTATATATTATGTATTGTAATCTCAACTGCAGCACCTAAAAAGAGTTTGAAGTTTAAAATCTCAACCGATGCTGGAAATGGAAGGATAAGGAGAGAGGGAGGGAGTGAAGAAGAGAAGGAGAATGAAGGAAGAAGATATGGGCAAGTTGGTAATTTTGCACATGTCTGAAAACAATAAGGGCATAAAGGTCAATTTACATTATATTTGTTGACTCATCCACTAATGACATGCCACATCAGTAATCAAACAAGAATATGACGAAAATCAAATGATTAATATTTGCAGTGACAAATTGGGAGGATTAGTAAGTACAAAGACTAAAATTCAACTCAGGCCTATTTGCAAGTACTAGACACATATTTAAGCCTAGAATAAATGAAGTATTTCTATATTTAGTTCAATCATACTCGTTGGTTAGAATAATAACTACTCTGAGTCCAACAATTTTTTTTTTGACAACAACCAAATCAACTCATTTCATTAATAACAAGATCATGAATACAAAAAGGTAAGAAATCAAAAAATTGGAGACTAGCACAAGAAATGGCCGCCCTTGCAAGCGAATGAGCAACCATATTCGCTTGTCACCGAATAAACTTAACCACAAAGTTTGAATTAAGAGATAGCAACCGATTAATTTTGGTAACCGCCCTTCCAAGCGAATGAGCAACCATATTCGCTTGTCACCGAATAAACTTAACCACAAAGTTTGAATTAAGAGATAGCAACCGATTAATTTTGGTAACAATGGATCCAAATTCAGAAATGTCTTCTTTCTTTCGAAAAATAGCATCTGATAGAATCTTTGAATCAGTCTCAAAAATGACATACTGAAATCCCGAACTAAGAACCCATTGGATGGCTCCCAACAAAGCCATTGCTTCACCTTCTATCGCCTGCAACATAGGTTCCCGCAATGATGTATGAGCTCTAACAAAACCTCCTCTCTCATCACGAATACAGGCACCTAAAGAAGACACTCCTTGGTGACGATGAAAACCTGCATCAACATTGCACTTCAACCAACCCGCCGGAGGTTTCACCCAACTTTGAATATGATTATCGCTATTGCTGTCTGATGAGTTCTAACTAATACAATTTGCTAGTCTCCAATCATCCCATAGAGAATTAGCCATCATATTGACTTGAGAAGGTGTTGATCTCTTGTTATTCCAAATAATATTATTTCTATTGTACCAAAGACTCCATTTGACCATAGCCATTTTACTCACCACTGTACTATGCTCTGATGCACAAATATCCGTGATAACACTATGAGGAGATGAAGTAATAGTCATTCGTTTCTCAATCACATCCTTCAAACCAGCCATGTCCCATACTGCTTTGCTGAACTGACATCCAAACAAAAGATGGACTGTTTGTTCGACACTGTTGTCACAAACAGGGCAGCTACTAAGACAGTCCACACCCCTTTCTTGCAAATTCTTTCGCGTAGGCAAATAATCTCGACAAACTCTCCAAATAAGATTCCGCACTTTCGGAGGCGATTTAATCCTCCAAATCCACTTCCACTCTCCTGGAACAAAATGTTTAGCGACATTCATAATATTCTCCATACATAACTTATAACCAATTTTGACAGTATAAACACCACATTTATCCTCCTTCCAAATGAGTGTATCATGTGTAACCACATAAAGAACAGGAACCTGCATAATATTATCCACAATAAAGGGAGGGAATATTCCACGAATAAGGTTCATATTCCATGATTTATTGCCTTCATTCATCAGATCTCAAACATACATATTATTCACATCAATATTTTGAGGAGATGGCATCCAAGCTGAAACACTATTTCTCAGCCATGTATCTTGCATAACTCGCACTCTAGAGCTGTCACCAATCTTCCATCTGCAACCATGAATGAGAATAGATTGAGAAGACCAAATACTCTGCCAATCATAACTAGGATTATGTCCAAGCTTAGCCTCAAGAAAAGAGCTATTTGGAAAATATCTAGATTTTAATAATTTTGAGGCCAAAGCATCCGGTTTATTGAGGAGATTCCAACCTTGTTTAGCAAGCATCGCCAAATTAAATGCTCGGAGGTTTCGAAACCCTAAACCGCCTTGAGATTTAGGACACGCAAGTCTATCCCACGCCATCCACCTTATTCCCTTATGGTTTCCTCCCCCGCCCCACCAAGAGGAATTCATCATCCTTTCTATCTCATCAATAATTGACGATGGAATAAGATAAAGACTCATGATATAGGATGGAATAGCCTGAATGACCGATTTCAGCATAACTTCTTTACCATCTCGAGATAATGCACGACCATTCCAAGAATTAATCTTCCTCCAGACCCTATCTTTGATAAAAGAAAAAGTAGCCTTCTTACTTCTTCCAATCATGGACGACATACCTAAATATTTACATGTCCCTAAAGCATGTCTAACTCCCAAAATACTAGCTAGATCTGCTTGCCCAGCTTGGCTAATATTCCTGCTAATTAAAACCTCAAATTTAGCAAGATTAATCTCTTGTTCAGATGCGTCCTGATAAACACGTAAGATATTCAACAACTGATTTGCCTCTTGAGCATTGGCCCTACAAAAAATAAAATAATCATATGCAAAAAGGAGGTGAGATACCACTGGGGCTCGTCTGCAAATTTTAACACCGTGAATATCACCGGGGACATAGAATATTTAATAAGTGTTAATAAACCTTCAGTCACTAAGATGAAAAGATAAGGCGAAAGAGGATCGCCTTGACGGAGGCCTCTTCCCGGATAAACAGTTCCAACTCTATCAAAATTCACTAGAACAAAATAGTTAACAAAACTCACACACATCAGTATCCAATTAACTCATTTTTCATCAAAACCGAGTTGTAACATCATACCTTGAAGGAAACCCCAATCGAACTTGTCATATGCTTTACTAACAATTTTAAGTTCTGCATTATTTGTAACTTCTTTTACAAAATGATCTCACATATAAGGATGAGAAAGATGTCGTATATTATTCGCTCCATGTCATATCAATCATTGGTCATTTCACGCTTACTAAAATGTCATATTAATCATTGGTCATTTCACGCCAGGGGCGGATCTACATCATGGGCATGTGTGGCTATAGCTACATATGGATTTTTAAAAACATAATATTTAGCGACCGAATTTTCAATTGCTAAAGGATGATAATCGGTCGTTAATAACTCTAACGCATAAATAGTGACTGAAAATTCGGTTGTTAATGTAAAAATCGGTCTCTAATTCATTTTGCGACAGATATAGTGAACGAAAATTCAGTCGTTAGAGTATAAAATATTAAAAATCGATAATTATTTTGGTTGCTACTTATTTAGCCACATTTAAAATATATTTTTAGATTCGTCCCTGTTTCACGTTTACTAATTTTTTTTTGTATATTTGTGCCCAAAAAATAATTGTAAATCCTTAAAAAAAATTGTAAACGAAAGAGATGTATAAAATTCTTTTTACTAGAGTATATTTATAAAATATATGAGTACAATGCGAAATATAAGATAGAAATGTGGCTATGTAACCATTGTCGATCATTTGGTACTTCCGCAGGTCTTGCAAAATCACGGTGTTCATTTATGTATTTAATCTGGTTTACAAGCGCTTGGATAATATGGAAGGAAAGAAATGCTAGATTTTTCAGTACAAAAGAGAGCACGCCTTATCAACTCTTGAAAAATCGGGGTTGGTTCGGGCGGGTACCCACAAGTAAGGGTTATGTTGCCATGCCTACTAACATGCCCTCCCTTAAACTAAACATCATTAAAGATGAGTTTATAACAACACACGTCATTCTAAGCTTGATCCATCAATAACTCCCAATTTTGTTTTCAACCTGTAGAAAGTTTCTAGCTTTAGTGGTTTTGTCATAATGTCAGCAACTTGGTATTGTGAACTGCATTTCACCAGTTCATTTACTCCTTTAGTCGAATATCTAAGGAAATTATATCTCGTATCAATGTGTTTTCATCTTCCATACATCACATGATTCTCAAACAACTTTATAGAAGAGTTATTGTCACAATACGCAAATGTGTCCTTCTCTTGAACCTCCTTTGGAGTCTCACAATACTTTTCCACGCACAAGTTGGTAATTAAAGGAAGAACGTATATAAAATAGAAATATAAGACAATACATAATTAATTATAACCATCTTCTCTTCCAAACTTACAAACCTATATTCCTCTCGGAATTAATTCTTTTTTCAATGGCCTTGAACATCAGCTTCCAAGTTGATGATTTTCTAGGATTAACCTTCACCGAAAGACCAAGATAGATAAATGACATTTTTATCCAACTCACAATTCAAAAACTCTTCCGCCACCTCCGAAAAGTCATCCTTCACATGCACTTCATCCAACTGACTTTTCAAAAAATTCACACTGAGATCGGACATTAGTTCAAACCACATAAAGATTGCCTTCATTGACCGTCAATTCTCCACACAAACCTCTTAAATGAAAATGTATCATCCGTATATTGAAAATAGGACATCGTCTCCTCCGATTCAAGTGTTTGAAACTCATTGATAAAACCAACCTTCATCCTCTTTAGACATTAGAACACTCCACCTCTCCGCGGCCAACAAGAATAAAAATTGCTCGAAAGGACTCCTTTGCCTAATTCCCCTACAAATGACCACTTCTTCCGTTGGACTTCCGTTTAACAAAATCGACATCCAACCCGAGAACACCCAAGCCTTCACCCAACCTTTTCACTTCACATCAAAACCAAACAACATGAGCATATAAAATAAAAAATTCAACTTACCGAATTAAGCCTTTTTGAAATCCACTTCAAAGACTATACATTATTTCTTTTACGCCTTTGCTAGATCTACCACATCATTTAACATCATCACCTCATCCACCAAATACCTTCCCTTGATGACAACCGAAACAATATAATCCATTACCTCCGCTAACCTTTAGACGAAAATCTTAGATAATTATACATTCCAGACTACAAACAATAATTTTTAAGATTAATTGAACAAGTGACGTATCTAGTCGATAACTTAGTCTAGATATGTCAGATAATTGACAAACTTCAAAGATTTTTTTCTTTCTTTCTATAACAATGATTGGAGGGTGTAGCTTGGAGAGTAACGAGGGCTAAATTCATCCAAAGGAACGAGTTCGGTCTAACTGGTTGTACCGTGTAAGTTACTGGAGCGAATCTGTTGCACTTGCACGCGTATCTTGTGTTGCCCACTAGTACATAACCGTCTTTCAAAATCTCAAAAAACCCACTCAATCAATAAGGTTAAACATTACCGGTTAGGGGTAATTTAGGAATCTAACTAACTTATAAACCCTGTGAGTTCTAAATTCTCAAAGCAGAGTAACGCAGCCGTCTCCTGCGTCAAGCCTCCGTCAAAACCTCCTCTCCCACGTCTTTCCGCCTGCAATCCCTCCTTTTCCGATCATCACACGGTGTTTTCCGGTATACTCAACTCCTCTTTCTCCGTTTTCCGTTTATTGAACACTCTTCTGCCAATAACTAATATCACATTCAACTTTCGCAACATTGTTTTGTTATTTCATTAATTGAATTGATATCTAATTTATAATTCGTTATTTGTTCTTAGTTTAAGATCGCCATTGGATTATTATGGATTTGAATAATAATTCAAAGCCTCCACAACGAAGAAAGGTTTGTTTTCATTTCAATCTGTTCAATTCTTGATTCGTTTCAATGCTTTTTTTTGGTGAATTACATAATATATATATATATATATATATATATATATATATATATATATATATTTTTTGCAGTTAAAATTTCAACCTAAAGCTCCACCTCCTAGGGTGCCAAAGGTAGAAGTTAAAAGGTATGTATCAATAGTTTTCTGTTACAAGTGTTATGTTATCAATTGCGAATAGTAGAAAATAGTGGTTTGTTCAAATTCCGCTACACAACATTGCTACAGAGCATTCACCTATTTGATAATATTTTGTACTAAATAGCATATTGCGGAATTATAGCAATTTGTTCAAATTCCGCTACACTGCAAATCTATAGCGCTAGTATTTAACAACATTGATTACCTGGCTTAATGTGATGTTCGTCTAATTTGTTCTGTTTTTGCAGTGAAGTGGTTGAGGAGGATAATAAAGACGCTGCAAAAGTGGCTCATGATCTCCTTCGACGTCACAATGTATATGTTATTTTGGTTTGGTTGATTGATTGATAATCCATTGTTCTAGTTTTCTGTGATTTTAATTTAATTTTGTTATGTTGAAATAATATTTATTATATTTTTGTAGGAGAATGCGATGAATAGGAGGATGAAGCATGAAAAAAAAGGTATTGTATGTTGGTGCTTTTGGTATTGAAATTGTAATGACCAACTTTATGTGACTTTTAAATCAGAACCGTTGATTTTCTGTTTCCAAAATAACCTTACTTTTTTCATAAATCCTGAAATAGTGAAGTTAGATAGAGATGTTTCCATCATTGAAGTAATGAAATTGAATTTACTGATAAATAATCAGAGAAAAGAACAATCTTTAAAATGACCAATTTTGCTACTACTTTAGATTTGTATGTGATTAAGTTTGCCTAATGGAGATGAGCAATTGAGGAACATTTTCTAAGAACAGGTTACATATCGTGCAAAACAACTTGAGAATGAAAATAATCTCTGTGTAAATAGTTTCGGCTTTAACATTTTAAGTGAACATGTCACATTTTACTTGTTTCTTGGAGAGTTAACATTTTATTCTTTGGATGTTTCTTCCATTCCTATGAATGCTTGATAGACCAAATATAATAGTGAAGCTCTACAATTTGATTGCTTGCAATCTAGTCTGCTTTTGCAGTGATCTAAGGATGATGCCCTTTTTGCTAAAGCAGGAGAAGAGTCAACATTCTAGCTTTCTAAAATTGCTTCGCCTATTTTATGGTTTGCAGTGTTACCTTCACAAATTGCTTTTGGTGCTGGAGGCCAATCAACTTATCTCAAATCATATGGTACCAAAGGTGGGAGCAAGAGTGAAAATTCAGCATTCGATGGTATGTCTCCATCAAGGCATTTTCATTTAATAAATTACCACAATAATTTACTCTCGCTGCATGATCCTTCCTTTTTTAACCACGTTTAGTCTATGCTTTACCACAGGCGTGACTAAGAAAGAATACAAAGAACCATGGGTAAGTGTACAGAGTGAAACAATATATGCTGTTTTATTCATTTACTATTACTGTTTCTGTCTGTATCCTATGTGTGTGTAACTGCAAGTGTAATCGTTAATGCTTGTTTCATGCTGAAATATTGGCTGTTGCTTCAGGAGCTTGACACTGAATATCCAATAGTTCATCCCTTGAGGAAACCATATTCAGGCAACCCAGGTAAATTTCAGGAATCCTCTTTGATATAAAGCAAAAGAGGAAATAAAATTAGTAAATTAAATTAGATGGAATTTCAATTTCACCAGAGTTGAGCAATCCCAATTAGTCAATTTGGTAACTAAGTTTGCTCTGCCTTTTTACAGAATTACGAGATTTTAGTTTTACAGTTACATTTATACAGTATCAATTTTCCACTCGAGTTAGTTAGGTTGAAAACAAAACACACTTTGTATTATGCTATGTTGCTAAGTCAAGTTTTGCTTTAACTTCACATATTGTTCTGATAGAAAAACTTGATGAGAAGGAATTTGGGGAGGCTGCGGAATCCAGAACTTATGATGAAAGCGCAGCAAGTTCAGCAGCGGAGCTTGACCTTTTGGTAACTAAACCAAACTTTAGGAAATGAATTTTATGAAGTTCAACTTGTTTTAAATTATTATATTAATGTTTTGAGCAAATTATTGGCAGGAGGAAAACCCAGAGGCAAGTGCATTCTTCATGAAATTACCACCAGTTATTCCTATGATTAAAAAACCAGATGTTGATGGTAAAGATAAGCGTCCTGGAGGTTATAGAGGTGCGGCGAAACTCTGCAGATTGAATGACTTGCCACCTGGCTTAATTGGAAAAATGCTTGTGTACAAGAGTGGTAAAGTTAAGCTGAAGCTTGGCAACACCCTTTATGATGTAAGTACCGCATTCATAAGATAAATTACAACATGCAAACCTGATTATTATTTAGTCAGTTCTTATTTTTTATATACTCAATAATCAACACTATGAAATGTCTTAGATACCTATGTTTTATCGAGAAAATAAGGGCATGAACAAACAAAATTGTTTTCACCCTTTCCTAAACAAATATTTGGATACAGAAAACAAAATGAAGACAAGGTGACAACTTTGAAATTAAAAGTTAAAACACAGAATGGAAACAAAAATGTTTTCTCAAATAAAAAAATTCCTAAAATTGAGAAATCGTCATAAGTTCTTAAGCGAAAGGATGTGAGATGCCTAGAGGCTTAGATGTCTAGGGATAATCTACTCAAAATCTCAAATGTGATACAAGCAATTTACTTCAAACTTAGATAATATTACATGGAGGAATTGACTCTAATCATATACTAATCACAGAGGTCAATTTTTAGCTTAAAAACAGTTGAATTAGTACTGGAAATAAATGATATGTAATAGAAATAAAACTTATTAAATGGAAGTTAGGCAAAAATAGTGACTTGTGGTCAATAATGATGGATGATGCAATAGAGAAGTGGAATGGGCAGGCTAGGCTATTCACGGTGTTCTGCAAATATTATTTTTGTTGATGCATTGCTTGACTATGACTATGATAATGCTCTGTTTAAGCTAAATTTGTGTTAATTTTTAAAAATGGCTGCAGGTTTCCTCGGGTATGAATTGTATATTTGCTCAAGAGTTTGCTGCTATCAATACTGCTCAAAAGTTTTGTTCTGCACTTGGGGAGATCGACAAGTTTGCTACTGTAACCCCGGACATAGATGCCGCACTTGATTGTTTGAGTGATTTAAATTTATAGTAGTTTTCTTTACTTTCATGAAATTGTTGAAGATAGATAGCTTAATAAATAGAGAAAGAAGGAAAATAGAAATAATTCTGTTTTATTTATTTATTGAAGATCGACAAAGATGACGATTTTTTGCAAAAGATAATTGCTATTTACTCGACTGAAAGAAAATAGAAATGCTTCGATGTTTTTTTCTTCTTCTATTTCTCATTATTTGATAGTTCCTATTTCTTCATATTAACTCAGCAAAAATTTTCTGGTCAAATAGCCAAAACAATTTATTCAATTAAAAACGATTTCGTGGAACAGTGAAGTTCCTTTAATAGGATAGTTTCATCGTGAATTTATTATGTTTTTGCTTGGATTGGATCCTCTCATGTTTAATACAAGTATTTATAATTTCCACTCTTGTATGGACTATGGAGTATTTGAGTTTGTCGGATCTATTTAGGAGGATAGGGAGTGAAATATCACTATGGCTAGTATGTCTTCACTATACTATGAGCAAAAGATATTGAAACAGGTAATTTATTCTAATTTGTGGTGTTCCCATATTTGACCATTCACCACGTGTGCAAAATTTCCAATTTTGGTGTTAGAGTTACAGCGGATAACATGTTTGAGATTCCATTATATATGATGGAAAAATGAATTTTGTAATGGCATAGTAGATTTGCAACAAGTTCTTAATCAAGCTTTAAAGGATGAGAAATACGTGCAAGTGATTGGAGTAGATGTTTGAAAGCATCGGTGTGCCCAAGTACCTAATAAAAGTTGCACCAACTCAAAATGGTTGTGAGAGGAAACCTCATTGGCTCAGTAATACATCCCAAACAATTAGCACATCAACTATTAGATGGGGATAATACCATGGTTGACGAAGACTTGATATTGTTGTTGTTAGCTTCACTATCAAGATCCTACAAACCCGGTGCATGCTATTTGTACGGTAAATGAATGACATTAATGTTGGAATAGATCATTGAATTGTATAGAGAACAAGAGAATGAAAGGATATAAGAATAAAATTTCAATGGCGAAGATGTATACTATTTTCGGAAGAGTCAACGTGAGAGATGAGTCAACCAAATAGTCAGGATAGATTGATTGAAAGGAATATAAATAAGTTGGAAAAAAAAATTGTAAGGGTCTGTTTGGTGGGCATGATAGAATAAAGACAAGATAGAATAAAAGATGATGAATAAGGATATGATATGAAAGTGACAAGATATACATTTATCATATGATGTGTTTGATGCACACATGATAAGAAAATACAATAGCATTATTTTATTATGTCTTGTGCACCAACGATAAAGCATCCAGGGAAAAACAACGGGAATACCAGGGAAAAACAACGACAACACCAATGATAAGCACAAAAACAATCCACCGCAAAAAAAACCCAAATAACCCAGTTTCAATTTTAAATCCAATAAAATTAGGTCATTGGTTTCAAGATTATATGAGCTGGTAATATCAATTCTCATAACCTAGTTTCAGGATTATATGAGTTATGTTCAAAAACTATTCAGCGGGTAATTGATTAATTCACTCAAATAAATGAAACAAAATTGGATTGAATAGAGGAAGAGAAGTTGAAATTGAGAGATTGAATTGGAGAAGTCAATTGAATATAATTGGTCTGCATAACAACGAGAATAGGTAGCAATGAAATTGGATTTCTTCTTTCAATGTAACGTTTTTTTCAATCAATAGTTTAATCAATTGAGATGAAACAAAAAGTGTCCTCTCAAAAAAAGGAAAAAAAATAAAATGCAGGTGTGATAGAGATGAAGCAGGAGGGCTCACGAGAGAGAAGGGAGTTTCAGGAGAGGTAGGCACAATAGAGTGAAGAAGATACATGCGTGGATTATTATCCTATCATGATGCTAACCCACCAAAAACTAGGATTAGAAAAACAAAGAGTGAATAAGATAGGATTAGTAATAGGTTTAATTTGAGTTCATCTTTGCTCCATTTAGGTTTTCTCAAGTTACCCCATTTCAAGTCATTGATGTGTGACATGTGGATAAATTAAAACAAAAGGCTGAGATTAAAACCTTAGAAAAAACAAATTGTTCCTCTCCTGTATCAGAAACAACACACCAGCCTCCTTCTTCTCATCATCATCCCTGCCGATCTATCTCCCTCTCTCCAGCGCCCCATCATTGTTCACCGCCGCCTTCTTTAGACACAACACACAAATCGAAAACTGCTCCTTTATTCTTCCTTATCGATCTCAATCTCTTTGGTCTTCATTATCGTAAAAAGGCATTCTCATAGAAATTCTTTCATTTTGCCCTTTTGTGTGTTGGATTAAATCCAATTTCATGAATTGGGGGTTTTGATTTGTGTGTTGGTTGAATTTTCAATTGTTTTTGTAGGTTTCGATTTGTACATGTGAACTAATAAAAGTGTTACAGATAACCAATCTTGAAATCAAAGCAAGTTTCAATTTTTATTATTATACAAGTGATGGGTGGGATCGTTGTTGTAAACTTAATAACAACAATTAAATTATAAAAAAAATGGATATCCTAGAATTGGACTCGATGAACCAATTTACAATTTAACCAAAATATTAGTCACACTTAATGGTGGGATCGATACCAGTAAGCACTGTGATGGGAAGTTAAAGGTTGAAGAAGATGAAAAGATAAAATGGCTTTACGAGAAAGTTGTTGAATTTGAAGGTTTTGGAATATGGGTGAAGAATTAGTTGGAGAGTGACGGAGGTGGTGGCTACGACGACGAGAGAGAGAGAGATGGGTGACGATGAGAAGAAGAGGAAAGGAGGCGGTGTGTTGTTTCAGATACAAGAGAGGAACAAGTTTGTTTTTTCTAAGGTTTTAATCTCAGCCCTTTGTTTTATTTTTTCCACATGTCACACATCTATGACTTGAAATGGGGTAACTTGAGGAAACCTAAATGGAGCAAAGATGGACTCGTTTAATTTATCCTTTTCTATTGATGCACCAAACAGCAGATTAAATAAGGATAGGATAATGTTGTCATATCCTATCTCCTTATCATGTGCACCAAACAGACCGTAACGAGACAAGGTAGCTTGTTTTTGTAAGGATTCAGTGGTTTACATGTCACATCGTTGGACATGAGAAACCAATGTTTGTCCTTCCTAATGTGTAAATTAGCAGCGTCCATTTTTATTTGGATCAAACTATTCATCTTTATTATTTAAAACTAATAACTTGAGTTACTTTTGTAACTTTCATTTAAGGCTAAATTGCATTTTTGGTCCCTTGACTATTTAATTGATATCGCTTTGGTCCCTTAATTAAAATTTGATTTATTTTGGTATCTTAACTCTCCCTCTTTACACATTTTGGTCCTTTTTGTTAGTTTTAATTCAAAAATGTTAGGTTTTCTTCATCTTTTTCTCCTTTTCTTTATCTTCATATCATATCCATCGACCTTCAACAACAAAAATCCAAGAAAAATTCCAGAAGAAAATGAAGAAAACCTAACGTTTTTGAATTAAAACTAACGGAAAGGACTAAAATATGTAACGTAGAAAAGTTAAGATACCAAAATAAATCAAATTTTAATTAAGGGACTAAATCGATACTAATTAAATAGTTAAGGGAACAAAAACATAATTCAGCCTTCATTTAAAATGTTTGTTAACTTTTTTTTGAACAAGAAAATGTTTGTTAACTTTCATCCACTTTATTAATTTACATTCACTTTATTATAAACACAATGTAAACATTAAACAACCACAAAATACACAACATATATTGACTCAAATAAAAACAAAAAAGAAAGAAAATTAGCCAAGTTGCTTGAGCTCCAGTGGCAAGGAGTTTCTTCCAAGGATGTACTTGGGAAATATCAGGTTCAATTTTCAGGAGGAACAACACTTGGTCAGTGCGCATGCCTCTACGCACGAGCCAGATTAGTCGTCCACTGTTGGTGAATCAGAAACCAACGCAAAAAAAGAAAAACATGAGTGCAATTATAAATATCCTCGTTAATTTACATCCACCTTGATCAAAGCTATTAATTAAACCGGTTAAGAGATAAATACAGACAAAACCACCAAACTCAAATGCACTAGATTATAATCCTACAATTTGAAGATTTGTTCCAATTACATTACTCTTTGATGAATTAAGAATAATTTACCCCTTTACAAGAAAAATCCCCTTTTCTTCAACTTTATTCTTAAAATCAGTTATTATTTTCATTTCACAAACATCAAACTTCTTCATCTTCTTCGTTCAATATGTGATCTCCATATCTTTTGTTCCATAATCGAATCCTACTTGTCATTAGAGGTAAATCACCCCAAATTCATCAAAAAGTATTATAGGTCACATTTTGAATTTTTCTTATAATCGATTACCATTTTTATCTCAAAAACATCAAACCCTTCTTAATTCAACATATGATCCTCATATTTATTATAAAATTGAATCTTATTTGTCATAAGGAGTAAGTTACTTGTAATTTATCAAGGAGTAATATATGTCTCACATCCAAAAATTATCATTAAATGATTGTATAATTATTATTTTTGTTGAACATGAAAATCTACTTTTTTTTGTGGTGTTTACCTTACGCACACATTGTCGTTGCGAATTGAGCTAACAGACTGAACATCAAAGACAATTGTTTTTGTGACATTCAGAAGTTCTTAACAACACAAGTAAATTACTAAAATATCCCCAACCGTAATTAACAGCTGCTGAATTTTTTAGTCTTTTACTTATGTTCCTAGGACATTTTAAATATAGAAAAGCAACACTCAACATCAAAATCTACTCTCATGATTTCCAGTGTTCAAATCATCTTGAAGTTTTGTTTAAAAAAAAAGAAAAAAAGAAAAGAAAAGGTAGATACTCTTCCCGGGCCACCAGACAGTGATTGATAAGTAAAGCGAGAATGTGACTAACTGACGACGTCGACGCCAGTTCTGTCCCAACTGTCCCTCCGCTACTGCCCCTTTCATGTCCTTTTCTTTTCTAGATCCAATCTCTCCTACTCTTCTTCTTCTTCTTCTTCCTTTCATTTTTAGGTACACTCTCCTTCACATTTATTACCGAAACTTCCACTTCTTTCATTTCTTTGTATCATTCTTCACCAACTTTACACTTTCATTTTTTTTGATTCAGATTCAGATGGAAGATATATCCAAATACTCACACAGTCCTGCACACGTGGCAGTCTTAAACCGCGACCACGCCTCCCTCCGCCGTCTCATCTCCACCATCCCCACTCTCCCTAAACCCGGCGAAGTCACCACCGAATCCGAATCTCTCTCCGCCGAGATTCAAGCCGATCAAATCTCCTCCGTCATCGACCGTCGCGATGTTCCCGGTCGAGAAACTCCTCTCCATCTTACCGTCCGTTTAAGGGATCCAATCGCCGCCGAGATTCTTATGTCCGCCGGCGCCGATTGGAGTTTGCAAAACGAACAAGGATGGAGTTCTCTTCAAGAAGCGGTTTGCAATCGTGAAGAATCAATCGCGCTTGTTATCGCGCGATATTATCAACCTCTTGCTTGGTCCAAATGGTGCAGGAGATTGCCACGTGTTATAGGTTCCGCTTCGCGGATTCGTGATTTTTATATGGAGATTTCTTTCCATTTTGAGAGTTCTGTTATTCCTTTTATAGGTAGAATTGCTCCTTCTGATACTTACCGTATTTGGAAACGTGGTGCAAATCTTCGTGCTGATATGACTTTAGCTGGTTTCGATGGGTTTCGAATTCAGCGTTCCGATCAGAGTTTTTTGTTTCTCGGCGAGGGTTATGCTTCCGAGGATGGTAATGTGATGCTACCTCGTGGTTCTTTGATTGCTCTTGCTCATAAGGAGAAGGAGATTACAAATGCTTTGGAAGGTGCTGGTACACAGCCGACGGAAAGTGAGATTGCGAATGAAGTTTCGATGATGTTTCAGACGAATATGTATAGGCCGGGGATTGATGTTACTCAAGCTGAGCTTGTTCCGAATTTGAATTGGAGGCGTCAGGAGAAGACGGAGGTTGTTGGGGATTGGAAGGCTAAGGTTTATGATATGCTCAATGTTATGGTTAGTGTGAAATCGAGGCGGGTTCCTGGTGCTTTGAATGACGAAGAGGTTTTTGCGAATGGAGAGGATTATGATGATGTGTTGACTGCTGAGGAGAGAGTGCAATTGGATTCAGTGTTGAGGATGGGGAACTCAGATGGTGTTTGTCCGGACGAGGAACCTGGAGCAGGAGGAGGAGGTTTTGATGGTCGTGGAAACGTGTATGATAATTGTGAAGTTAACGGTGTGGTTAAAGAGAAGAAGGGTTGGTTTGGATGGAACAAGAATCCAAACCAGAGATCGAGTGATCAGCAAAAGCTACAGCCTGATTTTCCGAAGGAGGATCACGGGGAAATGAAATCAAAGAAAGGAAAGGATCAAAACTTGAAAAAGAAAAAGAAGAAAGGAGCAAATAACGAGTCTAAGAGTGAGAGTGAGTTCAAACGAGGTGTAAGACCTGTCTTGTGGTTGACACAAGACTTTCCTTTGAAAACAGATGAGCTTCTGCCCTTACTTGATATCTTAGCAAACAAGGTGAAGGCTATTAGGAGACTCAGAGAACTTCTGACAACTAAACTTCCTCAAGGAACCTTTCCTGTTAAGGTAACCCAAATTCTATCATAAACTTCGTTTAATGCACAGTTGCGTTGCACACTTCTTGTTACAATGTGATTGTATTACTTGTTTCTTATTTGCTGACAAGACTAGTTAGCTGTAGTTCTGTTCATATATTTGTTGCATACATTAGACTAGAGATGTTAACCTTTCTTTGAGTAAGAAAGAATTTCCATAACAGATGAATGCTGAGTAATCAAAAGGATGAGTATTGCAAAAGAGAATCTAGAGTTCTTTATTTTACAGCAATAGGAAAAGAAAAGTACAGAATATTCTCAAACGAGCACTCTCCTTTCACACTGATTAACCAGTCATAAAACTCAATTATTCAATGCCATCCCCTCCACTCTTAACTACCATAACTATCCTTTATTATATATCCTAACAAGATGAAATAAAGGATAATTTACTAAATAGTACTTATATTTTCCAAATGTCCATTATTCTGGTCATCAGATGATTTTTCCATCAATTTAGGGTTTATTTGGTTTCAGAAATTGTTATTTGTTTATGTTTTCATTTCAAATTTGCAAAATTGTCTTATATTGTCCATAAAAATGAGTGAAAACAGCCTTTTTTTTAAACAATTTTCTGTACAAATGTTTGAAAAACAGAGAACATAATGAAAATAATGTGACATTTTTGTGTTTAAAAGAGGAAATGAATAAAAAAAAATTTCTCAAACCAAACAGACTAAGGTTCCTCAATAATACAAAACGACATTACATTGGTCATCCATATATAAATTACATAAACTTAATCCCATCATAATGCAAAATGTCATCAATTTAGTCTCAGTCTCAGCCATGCAAAATGGCATCAAACTAGTCCCTAAATCAAGGCTCCTCCTCTAGTCCTCTACATTCATTTATGTAATCCTGTCAAAGAAGAACCAATTTTGGTGACGTTTTGCATAGTCTAATCGATTACAAAATTGTCAAAGAACAAAAAAGTGATGACACTTGTACTACACGAGGATGAAAATAGGACTTTATTCTATAAATTTTTGTAAAATGTTTGCAGTTTGTCTAGACATTCTCTCCCCTCCTTGAAAGTTCTTTATTTTTTATTGGTTGGTTGGGTTTTCTACCTTTCTTTGATAGTGCATGAGTGACATTCTTTCTCTATTGTCATAAGTGGGTGCAAATCAATTTCTTTAATTCCACCAGTCTAGTTCCAAATATTGATGGTTTTCTATGGGGAGATACTATCACCATTCTATTTAAAATATGTGACTCGAGCTTCTTAGCATCATTATTGAAGATATTTATGGTTCCTAGTTTGTTTCTCCCTTTGAATCTCTGCTAATTGAACACTTGCATGGAATCGTGTTAAAAGAACGAGAAGCTTCCCATGACCCTGGCTTATACCCATTACTCTTTAGGCTGACACATGTAGTTGCCCTTCTGTAGATTAAAATCTGAAGATATAGCTTTTCATCATCTATGCAGAACAATAAATTGCAAAGCAACTTCCATATGTTGGCCAAGCGTTATTCAGATTGCAGCGGTTCCTTTTCTATTTTTCATTATAGCTTTTGCTCCTAGATATGAAAACTCTAGCACTCCAAGAGTAAAGTCCCGGTGGCGTTCTAAATCTAATGGACATCAATATACTAAACAACACTTTTTTCTAAGTATAATTCTTTTACTTGCATTATGGAAAAGGCTGCCAAAATTCGCTGTCTTGTCCTTTTTGAACATTTTAGAGATACTTTCAAACAAGTCAGATGCATATATATAGGATGTATTTTCATATGCTGGTCAGTATTTTTTGTTGCACAAACTGTATTGTATAACGAAATTAATATTTGATATAACTAATTAATTTATCATACTACTGTGCTTATTGATTTCCTATCGTGCTCTTCTAAAATGTCGTGTCAGTATCTGTATGGTGCGGTATTGTTTCTCAGGCCTCTGGTTATGCTATTGCTGTGCAGGTAGCTATTCCTATAGTCCCTACTATAAGGGTAATTGTCACTTTTACAAAATTTGAGGAGCTTCAGACACCGGAGGAGTTTTCAACTCCACTCTCTAGCCCTGTCAGCTTCCAGGATGCCAAATCCAAGGAATCAGAAGGGTCGACATCCTGGGTTTCATGGATGAAAGGAAGTCGTGGTATGCTATCCAGTGACTCTGATAGTCATATTCACAGTCACAGATACAAGGATGAATTAGACCCTTTCATTATTCCTTCAGACTACAAATGGGTGGATGCAAATGAGAGGAAACGCCGTATGAAGGCAAAAAGAGCCAAAATTAAGAAAAATAAGAAGCAGACTGTTGCTAAAGGAAGAGATGGAGTGCATCAGGGGAGTGATGATTTCGGAGAATTATACCAATAGTATTGTGATGTATCTGTAATGACTACTTTGATAATCGTTGCCAGAGAGGAAATGTAAAGAGTATGTGTGCACAGCTGACTATACTTTTCACATTGGATGGTCTTGCCAAGAATTTACTGGACACTTTTTGTGCGATCCCTATTATTCAACAGAAGGACGCCTTTACGTTTTTTTTCTCTTCCCATTTGCGATATTGGATCATGAAGAGAGCTTTCATCATCTGAAATTTGTTGTATTGTAATGTGAAGTCAAAATGAAGAGGGTGTGGCCTTTCAATTAGTTGGCTGCTTGGCTTCATTCTAATTTTCTCCAAGATACCCATATTTGTATCTACATCTACATCGATGGTTATTGATCTCGCATTTCTGTGAGTGGTGTCTCGGTTAGTATACATTGTTTTACTCATCAAGTTTTGGTTATTTTTCAAATTGACACAGTAAAATTTATTGATTTTTGTAACTCTTCATTTTGATAGTTTGAATCTTCTTTGTTGATTTTTCTGTTCATCAAGGTGGATTATTGAATTTTCTTTACATTTTATAAATCCTTATCTAAAGAAATCATTCAATAGTTTTGATAGAGTATTGGTTTAATCATAGGGGGAGAGAGATTCTTATAGAGGAGAGGGGGAAGCATATGATTTTAGTTATAGATATTCTGTTGATTAGGATAGGATGAGAGGAGAGGGAAAATTAATTTATAGTAGCATTTATGCTAAAAGATAAATTTAAATAAATTATAAATTAGTCCTTTAAAATTTATGTAAGTAATGCACCTTAAACACATCCTAGTTAGGTATTTAGAATGGCCATAATAACAAAATTCAAAGATTGAATAATTACTCCCCGAGACAAGAACAGAGGGATTAAGAAAAAATAACCATGGGGTCATGGAACAAATAATTAATCATATCATCATGTTTACAAGACGTTACCAAAATCTATCCTTGTTGACACTCAAGTATCCAGACATCACCTTTCCCCCAGTATTTCTCATTCCATCTATAAGGAAGGACCAAGTAGAACCCAATGCCCCAACATAAAAATCTGAGTCAGCAGCCATTAAGAAATTAACCAGTGGATAATTAGTGCTGGTCTCTCTACCTAGGCTGGCTTCATAGTCTGACATTGACATATTAGCCCTAGCTTGGCGTCTTACCTTTGTATAGTGAAAGTTCCAATGTGAATATTCTCTGGTTTTGTCAATGACTTGCTGAACCAAATCAAGAGTAGTATTAGTGTTAGAATCTAAAACAAACAGCAACAACCAAGCACCATCCCACTAAGTGGGGTCGGTTAGAATCTATAACAAACTATCATTTAAATTTTAAACATTACCCATTATAATTCGTAATAACAAAAATAGAAGTTTGACAACTAGTTAGAGAATCTTGTATTTGTCATAGTCAAACGATTTAGACTATTATATCAAGATCAGGTAACTTACATCCGACTTTACAACTTTACATTTTCTTCCCGCTTAACTCAAGTCAAAATGTGAATGGTTTGATCTTGGTATGACAGTCCAAATTGTCTAACTGCAGCCATGGGGAATTCCATGACTGCAGGGTATTCGGATAGATAACTGGTACCTGCATCTCAGTGGAAAGCCAGATGCTATTAAGGTTTGGAAAATGACTCCTAATCTGATCAGCAAGCTCCATGTATTCTTCAAATTCAGCCACCTTCATTTCACATGCTTTGTCTCCCATCCTTACATGCATGCTTAGAAGAGGCCTAGGGACCCATGGCTTGTGATTGGACCATACATATTCATCCATATCAGACCTTGGCTTGTCACTGCTTTCCTGAGGCAAAGGAGTGAAGGGAAATATATAATTTTCATGAATAACTAACTCAAGACCAATGTTTACATAATATGTAAAACTTCTAGTGTGTCTATCAAACAATCAGCACAAGTATCCTGAAGGGGAAAAGTAGGTGTTTTTTTAACCTCAAGACTCTTGTTATGTCCAAAAAGAAAAATAATGCAACAAATATAACAACTACCTTGGGCCAGTCTGCAGCAAGACTTTGAAGAACCATTTTTGCAGCTAATTTTCCGAAGGCGGCGTGGCGAGCTTCATTCATTAAATTACACGTGTATTCAGCTGGAAACCTCATGAAGTAGCGTACAGCCTGTTACAATGTTTTTGGCGACAAGATTATGTTTATTTTGATTGACTTATTTGAACTTATTTACTGGGATAAACACTTAGGAGACTGTTTGAGAGAACTTATGAAAACAACTCGATATCAATGTACACAAATTGTTTTCAACTTATTTTCATAACCTCTCCAAGATAACTTGTGAAAACAAAACATGTATGAAAATATTTTGACTTTATTTTATCGTTTGTTATTGAAATAACTTAAACATCTATACGATAAAACGATAAGGAATTATACTAAAAACACCTGATTAAGTTGTTTATCGAAACATACATAAATCATAAACCATAATAAAAAAGTACCTGTGCTCTCCACCACCGTCTATCCATTTTTCTATGAGAAACCAACAAACTCCCATTTATAGAAGTTGTAGGTTGCAAATAACTCCATGGAAGTCCCCACTTCCTAAATTATATATTACCATTGTAAGAACAAAGCAGCTGTAAGTTCTATCAGAATCTCAGTATGGAAGCAATTACAAATGCAGTTCTGAGTGATTTACCTAGGAGTTGGTCCAATCCATATATGCTTGGATGTATAACTTTCTTTTGTGGTCACAACTCCTCTGCTCCACGCCTCTTCACTTTTCATAAGTTCGAATGCACGCTGACGACATTCAAAGGATGTTTCTGGAAAGAAATAACAACTCCAACTTGAACGGGAAGACCCTACATACAAAAGAGTGCCACACAGAGTTATAATAAGTTTTATATTGTCAACAAATCACAACCAATTACGGAATGATTTTTCTCACAAAATCTTACCTTTGCAACCATCATGATCAGCCCTGTTGTAATGGTTAGCTACAAGAACTCTTCCTTCATTGATAGCAATACCAAGAAGTCCACACATTGAAGCAATCTGAGCCCCAATGCCAAGTCCCGGTACTCCCTCCCAATCAGCAACAAGGAACTTGACATTAGGGTTGCTGCAGTTTAAAGGGTGCTGATGGATCCATATGTCGCGTTGCACTTTTCTAGTCAAGGGATAGTTATCTTCATCAGATCCTACAATCTGCAGAAAAATGTTCTAATGAGCATTGTAAGTGTCCTTCCGTGTTTTAATGAAGTTCATATTATTCCTCAAACATCTATTTGGTTATTAAGAAAAGAAGATTGTTGTGGAAACTAATGCTACTTCACTAGCATATTGGGAGGTAACAACAAATCAACAAGTTCTCAATATAAATAAAGTTTGTTAGTCGAAAACCTCACCCAGGGTGGATAGGCCCCTTCAGATACAGCCTCATCATGCTTTGGATTTTGTATATGCTCGTCTGGAACAACGGGGAATGTCTGCAAATATCCCTTCCAACTCGTCCATGGTGGAAGACTCTCATTTCCTATATGCTCGTCAAAATCGCGATATAGTTGCGACTTCAGCTTGCAATTTTCCAAATGTGGAGCATTAGGCAAGCTAGACCATTTAATTCCACGTTTGTACTCCAAGTCCCCCATAGTAGATTTATTCAACACTGTACTCCAAGCTGAGTAGAGCAACGAGACTTTCTCATCGTTGTCTCGCTCGCTAGTGCTCGTCAAATCCAATAATCTCTCGGTTTTCTTAAGCTTAAAATTGCAGTTGGCTCCTGTAACCATGTCTGAGAAAACAAACAAAGCATGTTCCTCCATTAGTTTGGTTTAATATATATATCCATAATAAGCAAATTGTTTACTGCATTACTACATCACTTTTTGTTTTGTTTTGTTAAGAAGCATAACTAGCCCACTGGAATCGGTGGCGGATCCAAAGATGTTAATAAGTGGGGTCAAAGTTATATTATAAAAATGGAAAAAAACTTAGGTACAATTCATTTGGTGCCCTTCATATGGTTCTTAACTAAATTCATTATGATTTTCTCAAATCTATAATTTTCTCAGAGTTTGTTGTATCCAAAAAAGATGTATTTTTAGTTAAGAACCATACGAAAAGCATCTAAAGAATTGTACCTAAGTTTTGTCCTATAAAAACTTATATGAAACTATATAAACACGTAAGTGTACAAAAATTATATAAGTTATATTTATAATTGCTCTAAAATGTTGATTTTCTTAAAAACATTTTTCCATAAATTATAACCATAGTTAATTATTTTTTCAACAACCAATGTCGATCAAAAGCCTTTTTTTCAACAAATATAAGAATAGTTTAGAATATGATAGTAGTTTTATGGTCTTGCTAACGGTATACTCCAAGAGAATTGGTTAAAGATTTCATAAAAGAAAATTTAATCTTAAAAGTAAGCGTTATTTTTATCGATATAATAACTACAACAACTTTTTATAAAAAAAAATTATTTCTTTTAATTTCTTAACTAGTGCTTTAAGAACAGTCATTAGGTTCCTTCATAGTTTTGTAATATTTTGCAGTGTTACTACGATGTGAAGACAATAATACTATATAAGTGGGGTCAAACAACATAAATATCTAATTTTGTGTTAAAGATACAATAAGCAAGTAGGGTGGGATGACCCCATTGCCCCCATGGTGAAACCGTGCCTGACTGGAATTGGCACCAAGAGAAAAATCAAACATGAGATCTCAAGAGGAGCACACTTCAAAGTTCCAAGCCAAGACCACCAAGCTATCCCAATTGGGTTTGCATTGCTACATCACTATGTGATTATTAAGAAAATGTCATCTAAAACTAGTAGGATTGTGCAAAACAATGCATATGCTATCTCTCCTTATCCCTAACCCTCCATTAGCAAATAAAGTCAGAGTAAAAAAAGAAAGGTTGTTAGAGTATGCATAACGTAAAGCAAGCAGTTAATTATCATCTACTAAAGTTGCTTCATGCACAAGTCTCAACTCCTCATCAAGTTTTCTTCACAGATAAAATTCATTGAATAAACAAAAAATTATTACAAAAAAGAGCAGGGACTCATAATAGACTTGAGCCCTGTTTGGAGAAACAACTTAATTAAGTGCTTATAGTATAAACACTTATCATAAAAGTGCTTATGTACAAGCTACTTTTATAACAGAGAATAAAGTCAAATTGTTTTAAATATAAACTATAAACTGTTTTCATAAGTTATCCTGCAAAACTTATGAGAATAAGTTGAAAACAACTTATGGACATCTCATAAGCTGTTTTTGTAAGTTCTCAAACAGTCTCATATTTGTTTATGTCAATACATGAATTCAAATAAATTAATGCAAACAGGCCAAGTTATTTTTCTTGAAGAAAAGAGAAAAAAACAAGGATGGGAATAAGAAATGATTGAAATTGACTTACTGATATTGTTGTGAGAAGTAGAATTAGCCGTTGACATTGATGAAAACAAAATGGGGTCAAAGTTAAAAGTACCAAAAGAAGTCAAAGCAGCTAAGAAAAAAGAAGTTAGACAAACTCCACATAGAAATCCAACAGCACAAATTTGACAAGAAAATGAACTACTCATTTGCAATGCTCTTTGAGAAACCACTCTCTCAATAGATTTCTGATTCATTGTCTCCATTTCAGTCTCTCTCTCTTTTTCAACAATTCTTATTTCAAATTAATAAAACCTTCTCCAATGATTAACAAACCTCAAAAACCACACTATTATGTGCACTATGTTTCCTTAAATAAGCACTTTTATTGGTCATCCTTGTATTCCATGTAATGTAACTGTAACATTAATATAATAGTTTCCATCAGAATTTACCAAAGCTACACTCAAACAAAGAGTCAACCAGAGAAATATTACAAAATAAATTGGCATACTAAGAAACTACAATTAAATGAAATTGGAAAATTTGAAACTGTTTTGAGAAGAAAGGTAGCTATGAGTTCTAACCTTGATAACTGGTTATGTAAAGACACTTAATGCAAAGTTGATAAGAAAAGCATCATGAGAGAACACATAATCACATGCAGTGAAAGGGACAAAAGTTACAATCAGGGAAGAAGATAAGAATATGATGCTATAACTTTATCAGAAAGCCTCAAGAACAGCAACATGCATTTTATATCTAACATGTGTACGTGTGTGACATTATTTTTTTATTTTTTTACCAAAGTGACATATTATTATTATTATAACCTATGAATCAATGACACGTATAATGAACACAAAATTAAAAGGTTGACATTCATAATAATTTTGAGAAACAAAAGTAGTTCAATGTAACTATAATTATTGGTTGGCTTAAAAAAAGAAACTATACTATACATTTTTTAGAGGAACAAAAACTATACTTATCGGTGTCGAATGGGTGTTAGATATTATATACGTTTTTAATATAAAGTTTTGACACCGTAAAACTTGTTCTTAATTATAAGTACTTTTTGAGAGAAAAAATTATCCTAAATATAATTCATTTTTCAAATTACTAGTTGCAACATTTTAAACCTAACCTTAAATAATATTATTGATTAATTTTGGAATATAAAATTCAGTATTTTTTTTTGTTGAGCAGAAGTTAATATATAGCAAATACATTTATATAGAGATGATAATTTAGTTATTTATATATAAATTTGACAAAATAATTTAGTAATAGTTATATAGTATAGAATATACAAGTTAATTATACTATATAAAGTAATTATTAAATTTGAATTCTTATAAAAAATAAATAAATGAAAAAATTTGAAAAGGGGTAAAAGGATAGACATTGGCCTGACTAAAACAAAAAAGAGGAAAGGTCTTGGGAAGGTGAAGGACCAGGTCGAGTATATTTGTGCATAGGAAGGAAGATATCAAAACAAAGTGGCAATACCCATGCCAATGCCATACAGACACAGTGCTTGAAAGTTGTAAGCATGCAGTGGTTTTTTAGTGAGGGGTAGAGTAGTGGTGGGTCCAAATGAAAATCAGGATAGTCCAGTATAGGTTCCTTAAGAAAAAAAATAATTTTTTTAAATTTATTGAATAATTAGTGTATCGGGGCATATTTATAGATGAAGTACATTAGTTATTCAATGAATCTTAAAAAATATTTTTTTGTTTATAAATGTGATCAGAGTGAGTATATATAGTCTCTTGACTCTTCTCTTTACTCACGATCTTTTGAGTCGTGCTCTCTCTTAATTCATAAGTACACACATTATATAGCATGAATTTTGAATTTGGTTATGCAGCGGAAAGAATTGATTACAGTTAAAAGTGGTTCTCACTAAAAGTGATTTGCGTTTGAATATATTTATGTAAAAGTTAGTTGAACTTTAAATTTGTGTAAAAATTAATTATAGAATCAAAAGCTACCTATCTTAGTTTCAAGTAGAATCAATTTTAGAGGCCTAATCAATTCTACTTGACGACTACCAAATATGTCAGAATCAATTACACGCCTTTAAAATCAATTATGGCCCATATTAAAAGTGGAATCAAACATATACATGATAAGATTCTTCTATTTCAAGTAGAAATTTTCAATTTTCATTACCAAGAAATGTGGCATGCGAGATGGTAAAGACATTCTATATTAACTGGTTACTAGTAAATTATGCTTCATTCCTTGATAAAATAAACAAACATGTGATACTTCGTCAAAAATTAAAAAAGGTTTAATAGGTCTTTAACTCTTTGTAATATATGTCATTTGCGGTTATCTCCCTGTAAAAAAATTTGTTTTGATTTACCCTCTAATAGGCCAAACAAAAACCAATTTTATTTTATTTTTCAAGAAATTTTCGTTTTTGTTTGGCCTATTAGGGGGGTAAATCAAAACAATTTTTTTTATAGGGGTAAATAAATAAAAATTACAGGGAGGAAACCAGAAACGACCTATATCACAAGAGTAAAGACCTATTAACCCTAAAAAAAATATACACGTGATAGATCCATTTGTTTCGTATGGTCTATTTTAAAAACTTTAGTTATTTTTTTGTGCAGTGTTAGCTCAATTCCATCTATATCCCTTTGTGTGATTTTTTTGTTATTTTAGGCTTTGAAAAGTAAAAATAATAGAACTATTTAAACTTTATTCATATAATATAAAAATTTCATACACATATATATCATACATACTAAGATAATACTATTAAGATATTGCATGAACTAATGACTAATTAGCTTGGCAGTCATATGGTGGCTTGATGGAGTGATAAGGAGGTGATAGGTTCATGCAACTTCTCCTCTAACAAATATAACAAAAAACTAAATATTGGCCACTTCAAAAACGTACTCTAATGACTAATTAATCAGTTAGTTAACTAATGGAGGAATAATAATGATGACCACGATATGAAACATTAACTAAATTTCTTTAACTACTCTTCTTTTTTACATTGATTATGTTCATCATATACCTTTATTTTATTCAGCTATTTCTTATCCTATATAGCATCGGACTTTTTTTTGGTAGTGTATAGCATCGGACTTAATAAAACTCTACATTTTTCTTCTTTTTCGCTTTTCAAATTGTGATCGGGTTCAAGTCTAAAAATTGGTGGCTTTTAGGGTACGATAAAATCAATTTGTGTACCCATACACAAGTGCACTATTAGTCATAGATATATGAATATTAAAATTCAATGAACAAGATTTAGCAAGGCAAGTATACATTTGTAAACTATACGTAATAGAAATTCAATCCCACAATCGTCTTGTTTGGTTTCAGCTTATGAAAAATAGTTTATGTAAATAAATAAGTTTTTATTTTAATTTATAAGTTTTCACTAGCGAAAATCGTATCTTCATAAATTGTTTTTTCATAAACAACCTTAAAAACTTATAAATAATATATAAAAACTTATTTATTTGCATAAGCTGTTTTATATAAGCTCTAAAATAAGCTAATCCAAACGGACCCAATGTATACTGTACAATTATTGATAACTATTTTTTTGAAGGAACAATTATTGATAATTAAAAAGTAATTTTTAACACCAAAAAATACTAAAAAGTCATGTGCACCACATAGCGGCAATTATAAATAGTTTCAATAAAATTTAAATATTTTACTTTTAGTCTTTATAAAAAAAAATTGACTGCTTACAAACGAAATTTCTACGCTTATAGTCCTTACAATATTTTATCGTCAACAATTTTAGTTCATATTTAAATCAAAATAGAGGCTTTTTCGGAATAATGTCAAATTATATAGATTGACTTTGTGTATTATATAGGTGTCTCTATGATAAATGAGCTAATAATTTATTTTTCCAGATTTCTGTTATTATGTTTTATCTTACACTTAAAAATTCATATTTTATTTCATCTTTTTTTAAAAAAAAATTCTTAATTTTTGTGGGAAGATGTTTATAATTTTCTAAATGAGTATGCAAAAAATCATTCAAAAATTTGAATATAACACATGATTTTTGTTTTTTTATAGCTGAAGAGTACACATGAATTAACTTAAATGGCTAAAGATTCAATTATAAAGAATGAACAAGTGACTTATTTAATAAGTTCAAAAAAAGTGACTTATTTAATATTTTTTAAAAATATTATCCTTTTGGTATTATCCAAATTAAATAAACAAATTTGTCCCATCAAAATGTTGGATTTTGTAAATAAAACTCCACGTTACCAAAAAAATCTCTAAACAAATAAATAATGTTTATATGATATAAAAATAAACTTTTCGATCTTAAACAAACTGACTCATAATTATTTAAAAAAAGAGTCTTAGGTGTTTTATGTGATACAAAAGTAGCACTTAAGTTGAAGGAAAAATTATATCGAACAATTGTAAGATCGACGATGTTGTGTGAAACGGAGTGTTGAACGGTTAAGAGTCAACACGAAAATAAAATAAGTGTAGCGAAGATGAAGATGTTGCATTGGATGTGTGGTAAAACTAAACGAGATATGATTAGAAATGACCACATTATAGTGTTGGGACCACATTATAGTGTTGGGTTAGCACCTGTAGTAGAAAAGATGGTGAGAAATAGGCTTAGGTGGTTTGTGCATGTAGATAGAAGACAAATATACTATGTAGTAAAGAGAGTAGATTAGATAAATGATAGTTAGATCATAAGAGATAGATGAAGACTTAGAAAAACTATAACAAAAACTTTTAGGAAAAACTTAGAGATTAATGAGTTTGATACAAATATAGTTTAAGATAGAACATTATGGTGTAATTTGATCTATGTAGCCGATCTCACTTAGTGGGATTAGACTTGGTTGTTGTCATTATACACTCCTTTTGTCCCAAATTATAAGTTACTTAAACAATTTCATACAAATTAAAATGGGTTAAATATGTTTTTGGTCACTATAAATATTTCAACTTTTCATTTTAGTCCCCTAAAAAATTTCTTCAATTTTTAGTTCCCAAAAGTTTTCGATCGTCTTTTTTGGTTCATGCTTTTAAGTCAAATCATGTAAGTGTATCTTTTGAAATTTTGCTTTTAAGTCAAATCAAGGAAGTGTATCATTTGAAATTTTGAATTTTGCTTTCGCAGTTATATTTAGTACATTATAGAATTGATTATCTCTTGCAAAAGTTTAATTTTTTTTTTAACAAGGGATAAATTAAATGTGAATTTTTATGTTTTTTTACGCTTAAAAATTCATATCTAATTCATGTTTTACTAAAAAAATTATAATGATTTTGGGGAAAGATTCTTATAATATTCTAAACATTTCTTTTGTTAAAAAAATCTGAAGGGGACACTTGGCATGACTTAAAAGCACGGACAAAAACGTGGATGAAAAACTTTGATGGCTAAATGTCGAAGAAATTTTTAGGAAGACTAATCGAAAAGTTGAAATATTTACGAGAAAAATAAATATAATTTTTTTATGCGAATGAGAAATTATGCGATATTTTCCTTCCTTCTATATATAGCTCTATCTGCATTAATCTTAAAGCTGGCTATGTTACTAGCACCCTAACTCAGCACAAGGGAGTATGCGATCAGAGGAGAGATGAAAGGGAAAAAGGAACAGAGAGAGATTTCAGAAGTTTACTTCTCAAAAGGATGAGAAGAGATTGTAGAGGTTAACTTATTATGGGAAAATCGGGAATGCAATTAGCAACTCCCATAACTTATAGTAAAACACTAATAATAATACAGTTGAAACATCCCAGGATCCAACAATATTTCTAGAAGCTCCATCCAAACATTCCATAAATGTACAAAAAATATCTGGAGTGAAGTTTTCCAATGCAAAGTATACCCTAAATCAAGGACAAGAAATAGATACTGTGAAACCAAATCACTGATTAAGGAAGTCATAGTCAAAAACAGAAGGGGAAATTCCAGCATGTTGTATGTAGAAGCAGAAACACTAGATGCCTTCACAGGGTTGGAAATTCTTCTTTACTCTACTTGTTAGTCTTCACTCGTTTTGTGGGTGGTGCGGCAAGTTGGTCTTCTCCCAGCTCAAGTTCACCGGTAGCTTTAGCATCATCTCCCTTTTGCTCTGTGCTTGTATTCTGGGAACTTCCTTCAGGCATGTTGTCTGAAGTGCTGCCATTGATTCCAATTTTTTTGTGACCTTCGTTTGTGTTTTCTAAATTTTCAACTGGAGAAGGTAGCGCGACACTTGATAGTGGAGCAGAAGGCTCATCCGACTTCATCTGTTTCTCAAACATCATCTGTAGATGCTTCCCTTGGTTCTCAATCTGAATCTGTAAATTTCTTTGAATCTGCATAATAGTTATTATTATAGTTATAACTTCTAATAACAGAGCACGCAGTCATCTTCTTTACAAAATATGGGGAGTTAAACAACACTCCTTCCTTCACCCAAAGATCACAAGGTAAAGACAAAGTGGATTTTAGCAACAAAGATATACCTCAAGTTGTTCATGTAGCCGCTTCTGGAGTTCCATCTGCAGCCGCAATGCTTCTGTAATCCCCTTAGGCCTATACAACCACAATCCAAGGCATATCTCTAGACATTAATATCGTAACACAGTTAAGTAAAAGGAATAACTGTAAATATTGGAAACAAGGACAATAGGTATCATACAATAGCAAACACTAGATCTGTACGGATCAGTTTTTAGGTCACGTCTTTTTCATAGGTTACATCTTAAATTCAAATATACGACAAAAGTTATTTTGAGTGAACTTTACACATTTACACTTAGCTCTATGCATACAATTGAGAGATGTCATTGTCGGCCAAAAAGATCAATCAATACAATAAGAAAAACAATTATAGATAAGTAGGGGAGGGGACTCACGTTTTTAAGTCTATAGGTGGCATTTCGTCGATTGAAGTCAACTTCTTCTCTGGAATTCCTGTAGGCAGGGAAGAAAATGTCATTCAGACCATTATTCTCTGATTCATCCAAAAAATTTGGTGCATATCCAATTATCTATGTGCTTATCAAACAGAAGCATGAACATTGAAAAACAAAAATACATAACTGGTTTGCCTATCCCAATGTTAAAGGAGTTGAAGGATCGGGGTTCAAACTCCAGTGAATGAGAAAATTTTAACATAACTAATGTACCAATATTTGTCTATAAAAAGAAAAATTATACTCCCTCTGTCCCAAAATTATATCACAAACAAAACATCTTGCTGGAGACATTACGGGTGATGACTGAAGAAGCACTAAACCACAGATATAAATAATAAGCAACCTGGTTTATATGAACATTAAACCTCCGTATAGACTTGCACATACCTTCTGATGATTCTGGTTTGTATCTGGCAGTTCTATATTTCTGAAATTAAGGGAACAAATAAAAAACCTTCGATTAAAACACACCCATAAAAAAGCTCCCAGGTAAAGAAAAAAAAAATGTACCTGCAGATGGCTTTTCACATGATAGATGGTAAGGCCCTCAACTTTCATCAAGTTCAAGACACCCTTTGGAGTAGCCTCTACATATTAACACCATGAGATAATAATGAAAATCTGTAATGACAAGGACAAGAAGTACAAAATAAAGGAGAAGTGAACATACTCTCACTACCACCAAGCTGATTGACTGCTTCCACAAAGGCCTCATGAAGTTCTGGAGTCCAACGCATTCTAGGCTTAGATTGCGATGTAGTTGACACAGAAGAATTGGGAAGATCATTAACTTCTTTAGACGGTAGTGATGGTATATACTGCTGCTGTGAAACCTGAGTCTCTTGCATCAATAGAGAAGGGGACATCTGTGCATCCTCCTATTCGTTAAAATAATTAATTAATAAAGAAGTTATTATAGACAGAGTTAAGCAAAAAATAAAGCAGTAATTATAGACAAAGAGTTGAGCGAAAAATATCGGTAGGTCTCAAACGGTTAAGATACATACAGAGCAAGAGGAAAGAGGGAACATACTATATACGCATACTTGCATGCAGATGGCAATGATTGATGAATCAATTTTTTTTCTTCTAAAAAAAGAACCTAAATGTACCAATGCAAATCATGCGGTGCCCAGTTTCCCACAACTGGGTAGTTACATTACAGATAACCGTACCATACCACTTGACCTGATTTTCATGTGCCTCAGAAACTAGTCGTTCATAATAAATAACCACAATCCTCAACCATATAGAGGAACAAGATGCCAATGCCATCCACATATTTTAGTAAAATTCACAGATAGGAGCAAGCACTTTGAGACCTTGTAGTACAATATTAAAATCAATTTTAAAAAACAAACCTGTGATTTTGGTTCTGCCATATTATTATCACCGAGAAGTTCATTCCAATTAGGCTGAATAGAATCATCATCGACTGACATCAACTGATCAACCCACTCCTTGAAATCCGTTGTTTTGGCATTTCCACCCAAGACTTCAGAACCATTGTATTCCAAATGGTCATTCTGGGTGGGAACATTATCAGGAAATTGAAGAATATCTTCAAATGGATCAGTTCCCCAGGACATAACGTCACTTTCTTGAGGGAATGTCATAGAATGTATTTCTGAAGCAGAGGAAAAATGGACGTTATCAGGCTGTTCAGAAGGGGTTGAAAACATGTGTCCAACACTTCTGATGTTGGAATTGATTGATGCAGCCTGCATCGAGGAAGATGGAATAGACGAAGACATAGCTCTGGCCAAAGGTTTCCAGATGAATCAATCAACTTTGTATGACCTGATTTCAATACGAAAAGTAAGTTGTATGTAAACTGACTCACCTTGTTTAGATAAACAACATAATTAAGCACTAATAGTATATGACAAAATAAAGTAAAATTGTTATTATTTAAGTTATAAACTGTTTTCACAAGCTATCGTGAAGAACTTATGGACATAAGCTGAAGAGCTTATGACAGTAGATAAACTCAAATAAGACAACACAAACAGGCTCAAACGCTAATGACAAAACTATTATTATGATCGCCAATCATACAATTGGACAAAATATAACACAGTAATTCCAAAGGTCACTTGTTCATATTACCGATGAAGTACGGACTACGACACGGAAACGTCGACAGTATAAAAAATACAGGACACCTCTATTGCTGCACATATATTAATTTATTCATAAAAGATCTAAATTGAGAATCAAAATATATACATGTGCATTTAAAATGAGTAATTTATTTCTTTAAATAAAGTTCGAAAAGAAGATACGACTGTATTTGACCTTTATTTGTCTGTAACCTTCTAGAATGTTGTAATCAAATTTAATGTCTTTAACTCCTCGTTGTTTTGACACTTATTCAAGGATTATGGATGTGTCCAAGGAATGTCTAAGGTGTGTCAAAGCAAATAAAAAAAAAAATTGGGACACTAGTCAGAGTTGTCCCACACGTGTTGTACGAGTGTCATAGAGATGCCGGACACCAATCCAAAGAGTGATGAAACAAAGGAAAAAACAATTATTTTGGGACAGTTGTGTGAGCCACACGTGTCATACCAACATCATACTATACTTACACACGCGCGTGATCCTCATGCTTCATAGGAGGCTAGTGCATCTGAAAATAAAATAACTGGTCCAAAAAAATGGAAGTATGAAAAAATTGCGATAAATAATAAATTAACGCTTGTGTTGCAAGTGGAATATATTCTTAACAAGCGAAATATGCAGATGAATGCAGAAGCATGAGAAGATTGATTTTTGAATAAACAAAATTACAAAATGAATGCGAAATTGAAGTAGAAATTTGATTGTGATTCACAAGTTCCGTGAATTCGGAATTAACTATTCAGTGCATGATGAAAAAGAAAAAGAAATTATATAATAAACAGTGATCGAATTGAGAGTAGACAAATAAAACAGATTAGATTAAAATTGAATTGGAGAGAGAATAAGGTAAATAGTGATCGAACCTTATGAAGGAAGAAGAAGAAGAAGAAGAGTAGCAGTAGCAGTAGCAGCAGCGTTAAATTAATGCATAATGAAAGAATGAGAATTGGGGATTGTTAAGTTTGTCTCATGAGCCGAATGAGAGGACGTAACAATACTAGGCGAACCCCACCCACCTTGTTTTCACTCTTTTTTATATCATTTCCAAGATTCTCTTTCACAACGACTGAATCATTCTCCACCGTTTGATTCACATGTACTACCTAGCTAGCACCATGTTCAAATTTAATATCATGATTGATTAGATGGTTAACACAATATATATTATTAATCATCAACTAAATAGAATTAATCACTAGACCAGAAAAGAAAAAAAATAGAATTAATCACAATTTTGAACTTCCTTAACTATAATTTTCAAGTATATATTACAACACAAGTTATGGTTAATGAATATATATATATATATATATATATATATATATTAACGGTTATATAAGTTTTTTACCCTTAAAAAATTTCAGCAAGTTTTGATCCCCAAATATTTTCTGTTGTGACTTTTCGTCCATGTTTTTCAGTAAGAAATCTTTCGTGCAAAAGTTTAAGTTTTTTCAACATGACATGAATTACATATGAATTTTTAAGTTTTTAACATTTAAAAGTTCATCCTTAAAAAAAAAACATTTGAATGTTCATATTTAATTTATAATTTTTTAAAAAAATCTAAATTTTTGAGTGAGACTATATAACAATATTTTAAATATTTATGTAAAAAATTATTCTAACATGCCAAGAGTACACATGAATTAACTTAAAAACAAGGACCAAACATTGTGACGAAAAATATTTAGAGCATCAAAACTTGTTGAAATGTTTAGATGAACTAAAACAAAATTTGAGATTTTTATATGGACAAAAAAAACTTATTTAATTGTTATATTTTTTATAGGGACAAAATTCATTATTTAATTGTATATTCCACTTGAAAATTATGTAACTTTGATGTGTCTAATCTGGTTCTTAGGGGAAAGGGACTCTATTGATCCGGAGTTCAACTGAAATATAAGTAAAATCTGACAAAAAGTTATTATACACAAGAATCAAACGCAAGTTTTTCTGAACAATCTATCATTCAATGGATCTTATTAACCACTTGATCCCAACAGTTTGGTTGAAAATTATATAAATTTGAAAGTGTAAACAATTAGAGACAAAACTCCAAAATATAGCTTCAAATAAAAAATTTAAATAAAAAATCAATTATATTCGAGAATAAACAAACATATTTAAATCAATTTTAGAATCAATTAACTATTTTAAAAGTGGAAACCAAACATATACTTTGGGTTTAGTTCATGACAAAATATTATTTATGTTGGAACAAAATGTGTTTAACATTACCCTTTGAGTTTTGATGATAACAAGGTATTAAAAAATTTGTCAATTGGATATGCTAATATTTGTTCAAGTATGCAGGACCATAGATAAAAATTTAGTGTCTCCTTAAAGCATAGGTTCTGGAAGAACAAATAAGAGCAATGGAATCAACAAGTAGGAAGCTTGAAGCATCTGAAGAAAAGAGGTTCTGAAGACAAAGTGCTTCTGAAGTGCTGACGTCATCAGAAGCAAGATCACCAGAATCAGTTTTCATCAGAAGATCTGAAGATCATCAGGAGCTGAGAAAATTGAAGCTTTAAAGGCTGTTCAAATGATTTAATCCCGCCTATCATTGCAAAAGACTTAAAGAATGAAGCAACGACTAATTCAAATGGATTTGAAGGCATTGGATGCTTTTTCGTTGGAGAGAGTTGAAAAATGACAATTGTACAAAGTGTACAACCACTATCTCCACTACTTTGATTTGTGTCTGCAACAGGACAAGAAAAACAACTATGCCTGCACCAGTGTTCCTCCAGACTTGGAATGGATTTGAAATTGATCCTTCATAGGACAATAACCATATCATGCAAAAGATCATTAGTGATTTGATCAAACTTCAAACGACTCTTTTTGATGTGTTGGCAATTCACAACGTCTCTTTTACACTTCTATATAAAGGAGTAAAGACTTAGAGAATGACAAGACTCAAGAATAACAATTTACAAGTGCCAAAACTCTGCTGAAATTGTTCTGCATCAAAAGTTCACTTAGAATTTCTTATCAAAGTTCATATCTTAGAAATTCTAGAGTCTTAAAGAGTCTGTATCTGATTTGTATTATGAACACCACTATTCTATATCAAGTGTTCAACCTCAAACAAATTTATTTGCAGTTCTGTTTGAATAGAAGTCTCTTGCTTGTGTGCTTGAGCAGAGGAAGTCTCTTGATTTAGTTCAGGAGAATAGGAAATCTCTTGCAGTTGTGTTTGAGTAATTTGAAGTCTCTTGCTAGTTGTGGTAGTGAGCAGTTGTAATCAAATATTACTTTTTTAGTGAACTCTCCTTGGAAGTGCAAGGGGGACATGACTACTTCTGGTTTGTGGAAGGAACATGTATAATTGTTTTGTGTCTTTCTTCTCTCCCCCTCTCTCTCTGTTTTATCCTCTACATTTAGATTCTGATTATCACTTCAAAAGCTGAACTCTATCTGCTTCTGATCAGTGACTTCAGTAGAAGAAAACGAAGAAAAAGAAAACACAATTCAACCCCCCTCTTATTGTGTTTTCCCACCTTCAATTTTGAGTTAATTTTATAAAATTATTTCCGGCTAAATTGAATGTAAAATGATTCGTATATACAATATATGTAAAATTGAATTGAATACTCCCTCCGTCCCATAATAACTCTCATTATAACTGAGTCATTTGCAAAAAAATAAAAATTGACATATGTCACTTTTTAATACAATATTAATTATTATTTTTCCAATTATAACATTAATTAATACTATTTTCACAACTCTCAATTCAATATATTTTACTTTGCATTTATGATAAAGAAGAATGCACCAATAGTTGATAAGGACACTCAAACCTATTTTTCTCTCTTTTTCACTTATACACTTTTTCTTAATAAGTCTAAAATGAGCCAAAAACTCAGTTAAAATGAGACGGCGGGAGTAATCAATATTTTAATAAGAAAAATCAAATCTTGAATAAAAAACTCAATTCTACAAAATACTTAGTTTTGGAGGCAAGAAATACTTAAATAATCATACATATCAAAATTAATTCTGCATCTCTAAAATCAATTTTTTCGTCAAACCAATGTAACCAAGAATACACTATTGTCTGTTGTTACCCTTGTCAAGATCGGGTGCCCTGATACCGTCTAGTTTGTCCTTCATGGTTTGTGAAATGTCTGTACCTAGTTTAGGCAAACATTACGATAAGGAAACTGTACTAATCCTCTGGCTAATTTTGGCCATGAATCCACCTTTGATTTCTTGAATTCTAACCCAGCCTTTCTCCTCCTTTACCTTCGCATTCTGTGTGGTAGAATGTGGTGGGAGATAAACTGGCGATACTAAATTTACAAAAAAATTCCCAAACAATCCCTAAAATAAATGAATTCCCATACAAAATTATTTTCACCTATAAGGCAGCCAAATACCGCAACAGCAACAGCAATAAACTACTTGAAAATATTTCTTGCAAACATTTGCCGACTAGAAAGAACACTTAACAATAAAATCTCAACTACTTTTTTCTCTCTCTCGTAGATTTCTTTGAGGAAAGTAATCAGATAGTGTCAAACACTAGATGCGAGCAACTCTCTCAACTGAGATTTAAACTTTGATTTGCAACGTTGTGGAAGTCTAACTTCTTCCATTAGACTCAACCTCACTTAGAAATGTTCAAGTACTTTTTGTCAGGAAGTTATAAACACCACCTTAAGGGAAGAGATTCCACAATCTCTAGCATTGTCAATTGAGTTAAGTTTAACAGACAAAATCTCAACTACTTTATTTCTTTGTATATGTATGCCTGACTTTTTTTGTCTGTGCTAATCTAGTTCCTGCAAAAACATATCAAAAGAAAGTATGCATAAGCAACATAATCTTTTAAACTTTATTCGAGAGTTTCGAAGAACATGGAGGGAAAAAATCTGAGGGTAAAAGGAGTAAAGGAAAATAATGTTTGGACTACATAGAATTTTCTTAGACACTTACTAGCAAAATGTTTAATGTGAGGATTCGCAGCATCGAAAAATTAGAGGTACTGTAACAATATAAATATGGAAATAGACAGAAGAGTGGGCAATTATAAGCTAACAGAGTATTCGGTGCACAAGTTTGATTCTAATTTTCGAGGAGACACAATTTTAAGAAGTGTAAAATTAATTTTTCTTATGTTTGGTTTCACTTTTAAAGTCAAAATTGATTCTAGATTTGTAAAATTGAGTATGACAGGATGTTTTCGAACATAATTGATTTTGCTTTCAAAATTAAATCTATTTGAATCAAGGATTTTTAACTTTTAATTTAGAGCTAATTTTTACACACAATTTAAAGACTCACTTTTACACTAAAGTATTCAAATACAAATCATTTTATCTTCAACTTACTTTTAGTCAGAATCAATTTACTTAAAATCAACTTTTGTCATTGCACAACCAAACATACACTTTGGCATGTTTGATTACTCTCAAATGGAATTAATTTTAACTCTAATTCTAATTTAAAGTTTGAAAATGAAGTTTTTTTACATGTGTCAAGAGAGTTTATAGTTCTACATTGGATGGAAGAGTAGAAATCAAACAACATATCAGTGTGATGACCCATAACTTAATGTCATTATATTTCGGGTGAAAACATGGTTTTCAAAACTCACTCGTGTGGTTAATCTAGCCCAATGTGTTGATTCATCAAATCAAGTAATTTAGTTCATGTGGTTAATGATCACCTCTTAGGACGAATCGTTTACGAGAACCCAAGTTCGATTTTTGATGAAAACAATTTTTTGTCAGACTTTACTTACCTCTTAATCAAACTCCAGATTACAAGGGCCCTCTTCCCAAGGAACCGTAGAGTTAAGACAAAAAAAAATGAAGTGTTCAACAATGGTATAAGAGTCTGGTTCAACTTAGTGGGAGGAGCGGAAGTGGTTTTGGTGTTGGATGAAAGACATAGAGAGTCTCACATTTGAGGAGAGATTATTGGATATGTCAAGAGTAAGTTAGAAGTCTTTTGTTGGATGAAAAAATAAATATTTAGCAAACATACTCCCTCCGGTCTCAAATGTAAGAAACAAAAAAATAAAAATTGGTGGTCTCAAATATAAGAAAAAATATAGTAAAATGAACCTATTAAATGCCACAATTTCAAGTTTACCCTCATTAAACCCACCTCATTAATGTCTTTACTATTTCAAGAGAAGGGTAAAATTAGAAAAGTATCATTTTTTATAATGACTTAAATGTGGTCAATCCCCTTTTTTAATATGTGTGTATTTTTTTTGTTTCTTACAGGGAGTATACTTCATCCGTCTCAAAATAATAGTCGTTTAAGGTTTGTACACGACTTTTAACGAAATGATTAATTGTGTTGGTTTCAATGATAAAATTAGTATTATTTATTAAAATACACTTATTAATTATAGTGAAGTAGTTTAGTTTGATGAAATTCAATAAAAAAATGTATGATAGTGGAAAAAAATGTTGCATTGATATTCTAAATTGACAATTATTTTGAGACGGTGAAAGTGAATGAGAAGGCTGGTATATTTAATATATTAAGTCTTTGAGTGAAAATGTGATCTTCAATGACGAGATAACAACAACTTAATTCTTAAATTAGTTAAAACAACATATATAAGCAAATAATATATAGCACGACTGAGACCAAATTATCAAACAGACCTTTTTGTTTCCTATCCCGGCAGAAACCGCTTCCACAACAACATTGAAATGCTTCAATAGGATGGGTATGGTCATCAAAGTCAATGCCATAATCCTGCAAATAATTTCACACATCTTGAACTCAAACGACCTCACATAAACTTTAGATGAATGCAAAGTTAAAAATGTTTGGTACACTATCATCTTCGTCTAGAGACCTAAGAATTGAGAATCTTGGCTACTTTTAGACGCCTGTGTTTTGTGCATTGATTATGTTATTTCAACAACAAAAACTGACCAACTTTTACAACAATTATTTAAGTGATTAGCACAGTATTTTTTTAAGAAAAATTGGAAGAGGAAAGATTAACCACGATTTTCAGGTGTTAAATTCTAGTGTGGTTGAACACGTAAAATGAGTGGTTAACCATGTCCAAATTTGTTTGTACAAATTTGTGAATAATGAAGTTACAATGGTGCCTAATGATTTTCACATTTGTTATACCGTATATCCATTAACCATTTACATAACATAATTAACTACATTTAAATTGTGTGGGTCACTTCAAAACTTATCGTCGTGATAGTTGTGTAAATTTGTTTGTACAAAAATAATTTATCTTTGTGTATTGAGTATAGCATTACCACACTGGCATATAGGATGTTAGAAAATTGCTGTTCATACATTTGATAGGATTGAAAAACACATGTAAAAGACGATCTGCCGAGGAAGTAAACCGGCTACAGTGAGGAAACTTCTGCAGTTAATTGCCGAGGAAAACTTCGGCAGTTAACTATCGAGGAACTTAAAACTTGAAATTAAATAAGGAAATACGCCTAAGTTTTCCCTTAATTAAATTTAATTTCTTTAATACGAAAATATTTGTAATTAATTTTATTGATGTCTATCATTATTTATAGGTTTGACTAACCTGTTATTACTTTATAATATTTTAAATATTATTCATCCCTTTTTCAAATAATTATATAGGAAATTATGAATGGTATGACAAATTTTTACGAAGTGCAAAACGGTAGGCTTTCCATTATATTTTCTGAATAAAAATGTAGATTAATATAAACAAATATAAATAGAACACCCTAATAAAAAAAAATTCTCAATCTTGACCAATATATATTCTTAATAGTGCTCTTGCTTCATGGCAGTAAACTAACGGTGGAGTCGGCAATATTATGAAAAAAAGATTCCAGAAAGCAATTTCATTGTGTTATATAAACATATATTTTAAAAAATTAATTGAAGAAAATGTGAGTTAGTGACAAGATTGGTAAAAAGATGATTGAATTTATGCCGCTAGAAGTTGAAAATGTTTATAGGATAAAAATATTCAGCTTCCTCCCTCAAAAAAAATATTCAGATGTTTATAGGATAAAAATATTCAGCTTCCTCCCTCAAAAAAAATATTAAGCTTCTGCTAATTCATCGACAAATTTGAATATCATTTATAATTTGTCATATAATTATTTGAAAAAGAGATGAATAATATCTGAAATATTATAAAGTAATAATATGTTAGTCAAACCTATAAATAATGATAGACATCAATGAAATTAATTACAAATATTTCCTTATTAAAGAATTAAATTTAATTATGGAAAAACTTAGGTGTATTTCCTTATTTAATTTCAAGTTTTAAGTTCCTCAGTAGTTAACTGCCAAAGTTTTCCTCGGCAATTAACTGCAGAAGTTTCTTCGGCAGTTAACTGCAGCCAGTTTACTTCCTCGACACATGTGTTTTTCAGCCCTATCAAATGTGTGAACAACAATTTTCAAGATGTTATATATAGAAAATGTGAGAAATTGTGGTTTCATTTTGGGGTAATAGTCACTTTAGTCTCTGAATGTGTAATGATTAGTCACAATAGTCTCTCAATGTATCAAAATTCTAAAATAGTTTATGATTGCACTCTGTTAGTCAAAATAGTCTCTGATGCTCACAATAACTCTTTTCATACATGGACTGAAATGACAATAAATAAATACTTATAAGGACCGATATGACAATAAGTAAGTATATTAGGACTAACATGACTATTAATGAAACGTTTTAACTTCAATGACTATTTTTACCAAAGAGAGTCTTATACACACTAAGAGGAATGTGGAGGATGACATGGGCCAGGCGTTGTCTAATGTGAAAAAATAGGTCCAAGATTGGGCAAGTATACTAGAGGAGGGAGGCACAAACATCATTAAGAAGGAGCTGAGCTAGCAAGGGGAACTATTGGAATGTAGGTAAGATAAGGTATGTGTAAGGGGATGGGAGATAAAATCATCATGGAATTTAGTTATAGTAAGAGAGTAATATCAGCTAATACACAATATTTACTACACAAATACACGGTCAAAAGGATGCTTTATAGATCACAATTTGAATGCAACTATTTAAAAACAAATAAGAAACAAATGATATGTATTGTTCTAAGGAACTTACCCATGTCAACTCCTCGTATGCACTCACATCTTTGTTTGTAAAGAGGGCAAGCTGCAGACAAGGACGAAAATACACTATAAAAATTCATTCTCAAAAGTTAACCTTCACTGTTCTCCATTGATTTAAGTACACACATTAATTAATGAATTAATTAATATGTTAAAATAAAAACCTATGACTACCAAATTCTCACATGATAATAGTGGCGGTCAGGTGTCTCCACTTCAACAGGAATGTCTATTAGATTTGCATCGAAGCATCTGAAATCAAGAACATATATGCAATAAAACACAACAGCAAAAGCGCAAAGGTGTTAGAAATAACAGAGAAAAGAATATTGGCTGTAAGGAAAAACATACAAGATGAATGCAAAACGGTACAAGTGATGGGCTTCAATCAATCTTGTGTGAAAAATAAAGTAAAAAGAAAAATATGGTAGACTTTACATAAACGCAACAACAATAATCAATCATAATGCAAGAAATTGGATGATCATCTCCTTTACTTTTCTCTACATCTTTCTCCTCACTCTTTATCTTTCTCTTAATCTGGTTTCCTCTCTTGATTATTTTATTATTTTTTAATGAAGAGAGAGAGAGAGAAGGAGACTAAGGATAGAAGTGAAGAGAAAAAGTGAAGGAGATGATCCAAACCCAAAAAAGAAATAGTTGCACTTAATTGGAAAAAGTAAACAATTAACACTCTTTCATCCCTGAAGATTTTGATCCAAAATGATCAGGATAGCATCCTAGGTCAATTTCAGCGCCACAGTAATTGGACTTAAATGATTTTAGCCTTAAGTGATTGAGTTGGCTAATTCAGGCCAAAAACCTTTGAGGCTATTCAATTTCATCCCAATTAGAAATATATTATTGAAATTTGAAAAGCACCTATGATTGATGAATCTTGCAACATTCCCATTATGTGTTGCATCCAAGCATAATGCCTCTTCATCCTTT
>Ga0228711_1000755_pt1 | contig 43085 bp, 26 predicted proteins | sample MedpolnodulmetaG_2_FD_177996 | JGI IMG/M metagenome (GOLD analysis project Ga0228711, IMG submission 177996) | Root nodule microbial communities from Medicago polymorpha collected in Santa Monica, California, United States - brown nodules | ecosystem: Host-associated > Plants > Roots > Nodule...
GTAAATGAATATGAACAGGTAATAAGTGAACCTTAATGCATGACTAAATTTTTTGAGAAATTGTCTACATTATTTTAAGATAGCCATTTATATCATTTCTATAAGCAATATATATGTCTCATTTCAACTTAGGAAATATATATGTCTGATTTCATATTTTTTATTTTTTTTGTATTGAATATATACATCATATAGTTAGCTAATGAATCGATTTAGTTTTTTAAAACACTATTGTATTTCATTAAATGTTTCTAATAATACAACCAATTTGATACCTATACATGAAACTCTAATAAATCCGTGCATCGCACGGGTTAGAGTCTAGTTTAATGAAAGATTACTCAAAAAAACTAATAAAAAAGAAATGAATTATAACCTAGGTCTGAAAACACAGAAAACTTGAAGAACGAAGAGGAAGATGGAAACTTTGAGTCTCTTCACATTTTGTATTACCTGGGGATTATTTTTTTGTGTTGTGGAGCACACCAAAGTTTAACTAGATAATAAACTTGAGAAATTCATCTTAAATATAGTACTGTACACACACTACATACATACATAAAATAGTTAAGGATTACACACACAAACACCGTTATCATTACATACATCATAAAAATTGAAATTGTCCCTGTCAAGGTAAAGTATGAAGGTTGATGAGGTTAGCGTTGAAGAAACCCAGCAAAGTTACTTTTTGAAGCAAAGCCATTAATAAAGAGAATATAAGATTGCTTTAGATTAACATGGGGTACTAAACACCGTCCTGGTTTATTCTTTTTCCCTTGCTTCTTGGAAATCCTCATCATGTGTCTTGGTGGTGATGTTAGATTCTCTTCACACAATTCAGCAGGTTCTTCAATGATAGTAGAAAGCTTTGCCCTTAGAATTTCCTCCATGTCCTTCCTAGACTCATTTCTCCTGCTCGTGCAAGGCACTGATCTTAAGATTTTCCTGCATGCCCTCCTCATTTCTTTTGCTTCTGATTTCAATCTTTACGTACATTTGCACCTATGTATTGATCCTTTAACACTTACACACACATATATAAATATATATGCACTTTAATAAAACTATGCCACTTGGTGATGCCTTGAGTGACCTTCCTCTTAGTATATGATAACATCTATGAGTTGTCACATATTTTATTAAGGGTATCAAGTTTCCCATTACTATTTTTATTTATTTTTATTAATCCTTCGATTTTCAGGAAAAGGATCCTAATGTGTGGATGTAAGTAGTGGATGGTCATAGATTACCATATTAAACTTTATATTAGGTTTAATTAATTCTTGAAAAATCGGTTCTGTATAGATATAAATGGCTGGTGTGCTATCCAATGAACAAATTCCCATACGTTATTAAGTTTTATATTAGGTTTAACTCAATTTCACAAAACCGATGTGGTGGTGGTGTTGGCTTGAGATCGTATGTGCTCCTTTTAAGGTCTCATGTTCAGTTATCATGAGAAATCGAAATAGTTGAAAAGGCAGCAGCTGTTGAAAGGGACCACAAAAAAGCAGTGATTATTGCCCTACAAATGTTCATTCCTTTACAGCGATGTTTCACTCATAATGAACTTCTAAATTATAATACTTTGCCAACTGAACTGGTATTCATTAGCAATCATGCAAAGGATTAAGTTTAGATTCAACATTATCTTTTGAGTAGGTAGTAATAATTAATAGCACTTTTGTGTTCCAGGTCCAAAAGTTTCAAAACGAACGTTCATTAAAGCAAATTTTTTAGTAAAATATAATATTCTTAGTGTATGCTTGGTTGTGAAAATTGTTTCCCTGCAATTGGGATATCCTGTGCATTATTATTTTTTTTGGTTGATACATACGAAGAAAAAAGGGGAAAAACTGTGCATTGTTTATGGTTAGACTCACCGTAGACAGTCGCAAAGTATGCATATTTGATTTATTTATTTTTTTGAAAATTTAAATTTTGAATTTGAAATCTCGATCATTTGAAAATTGATCCAACGGTCACCATGTGTTGACAGTGAGGATAATGCGGCCGGAAGAAATCTTTTCACTATAAGAAATCCTTGAATCAGTAGCAAGAATTTGCGGCAGTCTGAATTCCAACGCAAATACATTTCCAATTAATTTCGAAAATCATTTGCTGTGCATTTTTCTCATTTGCATCAGAAAAATGGCCCATGCAAATTATGGACGTGAAAATAAATAGAGGATTTGACATTTGCGGCCGGTTAAAGTCGTCACAAAGTGGTATTTGTGGTGGAATAAATCGGCTAGAAATACAAGGAACAAAAAGACAAAATTTGACTTTGTGGCGGAGGGAAGCCGTTACCAATGATCAATGGCTACTTCTTTTTTACCGCTAGAGTTTGCACCAGACAGAAGACTGCCGCAAATGTTCAACGATCTTTTTTTTTTCTTTCTTTTTTGCATTTACAAATAGCCACATTCTCATTCTTACACCAACTTTGCCTATCTCATTGTCTCAACAAATTTCTTACTTCAATAATTTTATATTTCAAACATTAATTTTCTTCTGTAATATATGCGAAATCTAAAAAATGACCTTGTAAAAATAAGAACACATATTATATCATAGTAATTTGATATTCTTCTTATGTTTGATCATGTAATAGATATGAAGCCCATAAAATGACCTAGATGTTGGATTTTTTCATGATTTTTTGGAGACATGTTTAGGACATTAAGATGCGACTTTTCAAAAAATATTAGAATTTTCAACCTCTAAATCTCACTTTTCTTAACTTCACCTATATTTTTTTTAAAAGGCCAAAAAGATCAACGATATATTAACAAACCAAAACAAACCACTTTAACACAATGTGTACTTAAAGAAGCTTGTCAAAGTGAGTACACCAATATTACAAGAGCAAACGAAAAACATAACAAAAACAGGCAATGTAACTGCAGTTAAACAATAAATAGGATTTAGCCTCCATAATTGGTTAATCAAAATCGAACAAAACATATTTTGACTTAAACTATCAATATGACTGAAACTTCACCTTTTCACATAGGACTTGTAAGTTTTTCTCCTTTTGCTGAAAAATGCGCCTGTTAAGCTCTTTCCAAATAGTCCAAAACATAAAGCCAAATAACAACATTTAGGGAGTTTCAAACTTTATGTGAAAACTACCAACCTGAGTAATATGCTCCATGAGGCTGCCATTGAAAGTTGTATAGAAACCAAGCCAATTGAAAATAACATATCAAATTCTGCCAAAAAATCACATTAAACCGATAAATGATGAACATCTTCATTCTCACTGCAATTCGTCGTGCAACCTTGCTCATTAACTGCAAAGACACGCCCCTTCATCAAATCATCCCTTGTCAGAACTCTATTAAGCATTAACCTCCATGCAAAAATAGATACCTCAAGAGGAACCGTCTTTAACCAAACAAAATTGTAAGCATTCTGGTGATCATTGTTGTCACATATATTATAGGGTAAAATATAAGAAGAATATCAAATTACATGGGTAGAATATGCGCCTTTATTTTTTGCAGTGTCATTTTCCAGACTGTGCATAGGCATGACAACAAAACTCATACTCGCGGGTACCTGTCTGAACCAAACCCAATTTGACGGGTTTTCCCCACTTTGATTGAGATTGGGTATGGGTTTGGGTTTTCCCCGATTTTAAAACATGGGTACGGGACGGGTATCATGGATATATGTACCCACCCCGAACCCATACCCAAACCCGTCCCGAATGTAGAAAATCAATTCATTACCCCTTTTATATAAATAGAAACTCAAATCTTAAATCATTTCACTCACACAGTCAGAGTCTCAGTCTTTCAGATGACAGTCACTTATCACAACTCTCTCTTTTCTCCTTCCATATATTTCACACTCTCGGCCTATTTCTTCTCCTTCTCCATAGTCATCGATCGCCAACAACTATTTGCTGGATAATGCATTATAACATTGCGCTCGGGGTTAACAAATACTTTTATATTTATTAAAAAAAAATCCATGGTGGGGATGGGGTGGAGATACCCAAACCCATCGAGGACGAGGATGAAATTCGATTTCTCATCCCCTCTGATTATGAGTAGAGTAACGAGTAAATATATGAGAGTAGGCTTTGGGGACGGAGAAGGTAAAACCCGCCTCCACCCCGCCCCATTCTCATGTCTAACTGTGCATATTACATATTTGAAACTTTTTAAAATATTGAACAAAAAACTATTTTTCTTAAAAAGCCAAATGAAATAATTAAATTAAAAACAATTATGAAATTACAATACATCAAAAGAAAAAAAACAACCAAAAACCAAAAGTTTTTTTTTTAAATAAAAAACCAAAATTTTAATGCAATCAATTATTTGTGGAATAATTGATTTTTTTTAATCAGAGACCCTATTATTTTTATCTTTTCAATAATTCATGAACAAGCCAACCAAAGCACGCAAAACAAAAGATAAAAATATATTAATATTTATAAACATTGTTTTGGTCGTGTTAATATGAGAGACACTTCAATAGATATAGTACATACTAGTTTGGTTTCTTTTATTGGAAACTCCAGTGTTTGGACCAACTCATCTGAGATCAATCTCATCGTCCACTAATAGTGATCCATTTAAAGTCGGAATAAAACTTTGTATAAACTCGTCATAATAATCAACATCGGAAGGATTCGAAGCTAAAATCTCAAGAGAAGTATACTTTAAAGTCTCGAACATACTAATGTCTATTGTGGTACCTACTAGTCAATTTTATATTCTATGAAAAGTAGTGAAAGGAATTAGACTAATAGAATAGAGAATACCCAATTTTGAAGTGAGGAAATCCACATCCATAGACTCACGAAGGCAATCACAAGGTAGGGGACCATGACCAGCTGCGAACTCGAAATTATAAGTGACTTACGATAGGTGCATCAAGTCAGTTTTTAGTTTTATTACTATTTTAAAGTAGTACGTCTTTGTCTTTACGTAATGTTGATCAATTTGGTTTCTCAATCACCTAACATAATTAGACATACTAATGTGTTACATCTAATATTAGGACAAAGTGGATGTATACAATAATGTTTCAACAGAGAGAGTTCAAACATAGAATTTCTCATTCTCTCTATTATTATTCTTGATAGAAGCTATTACTAAGAGAAAAATGAATCATGTATTATTGCTAATGAGAGAATAAATTATATCAAGGGATACATAAGATCTATAATACCAACAATGAATAACAACATAATTAAGTACTTATAACTAACTTTTACATTTAATACTCTACTTTCTTCTTGTCTCTTTTTCTTTTCTTTCTTTTCTTCCACCTTACATTTCTAACCCCGGATATTCATGTTATCTCCAACCATTTCTTTAAACAGCACTAATGGGTAATTTCAGAGATGTTGCAAAACCACTATTTACAACTACCAACTGACAACGTTTAACGTTGTATATATTCTACTACATATATTAACAATAATAGCATGTTTGTGGCCGTTTCTTTTTGTTTATTAGGAAAAGAGTGGATGAGGGAGTGTTTGAGATTGAGATATCTCATTTGCAAGAAAATAAAGAGATTTACCATGAGATACCCTCTTTTGTTGGATAAAGGTTGTGGAAGTGTTAGAATTAGTCAAAACGCAATATAGCGTGACAATTGGGAAATTTACTCATGCTTCATGTTTATACTGTTACTAGCTGAAGAAAACTACAAGCAACGGACCACATTTGAAGGAGTTGAGCAAGCGTGGATGAGCAACGAAAAATGTCGCAAAATTGGAGAGTCTTGTGAGGCGTTACATATCATGTAGATGGTCGAACAAGGCCAATTTTTGTAGGTCGCCTCTAGGACTAGTGTTTGTCTACAAATACTAAACTTGTAAAAAAAAATTAAGACACAATCAATCAAACAAGTTATTTTACACATTTTTTTAATTATGTTTTTACCTTTTTGTCTTTATCTTTTATTTTATGCACTTCTTAGTTCAATAGTTCATATACCCAAAACATTGTACTTAACAATATTTGGATTAGTTAAAGAACTCATAGCCGAGGAACAATGTTCATTTCTTAGAGTAATCCTTTGAAGATAAGAGAATCATTGTTGAAAGTTATTAGCCATAACTCGAGTAACTTTCAAGTTCAACAAAAATATGCAAATGATATATAAAGTTGATGCTTGTGGACAATAATACGATTTTTTTTATAAGATGTATTTGTGTCAATGCAATCAATCCGAAAGGAGTATACATTCTTTTGACTAAAACAATATATTTATTCTTTCAAATTAGTAGAATACATCGAACCCAATACAAAGTCAACGTCATCAAAAATATAATCTACGAACAAACTCACAACGTTTAAGGTAATAACACATAATGGTGAAATACATACGAAGATAACAAAACTTAAAGTGATCAAAATATTCATACATCCAAATTTTTAACGGTGACACCCTAACAAGGGAAAATGATGTATAAATTTGTAATGTTAATAGGCTGTCATTTCTAAATAAAATATATACTACATCCTAATTTCTTCCTACATCATTTCGTTCATGAGAAAAATATTATAAAGCCTCCTAATTTCAATGACAACAAAATTCGATTTCATAAACAAAAGGATGCTGGGAGAAATATAAGTTAATTAATCATCTTTTAACCCGACAAAACTTAATTAGAAGTCCAAATTAATTAGACCACTATAGATATTTAAAAATACGAGACAGTTTAGGAGTATAATCTATTTATTTTTTTAAATCCGTTAAAAGTTATCTTTTGAAATTGTGGTGGGGGGCATATGCCCCACAACTATTGATGTAGGTTCCTTGATGGACTCAAGTTATTGATTAAATCAGAAACAATTTAAAATTGATCTATTAATGAACGAAACGGACATCAGAACAATTTGACTCAAACAACACCTTAGCTCGTATATTCCTGGGTAATAATTTTAGAGACGTCGCCAAACCACTATTTGCAACTTCCAACCATCAACTTTTAACATTGTGTTAACAAGAATACAATGAATAGAGCATATTTTTGGGTTTTGGCCATTTCTTTTCATTTATTAGGATAAGAGTGGATGGGGGAATGTTTGAGAATTTAGATGATTTGCAAAAATACTATGAGTGATGCCCACCCTCTCTTGGACGACAAAGGTTATAGCTGCTGGCTAGTAAGCTACCATATGGCAGTGTTGATCCCGTATGTTACTGTTTATAAATCATGATGTGTCTTAATTTTATTTTTTGAAAGAGATGTGTCTTAATGCATTTATACTTGGAAAATGACATATATGACTGGATGATCCCGGACAGGCAATATGGGCATAAAATTGGCTGATAAAATAGTTATGTATATATCGGGTGAAGATCCTCTCCATTTCCTAAATAAATGGAGATTGTCAATTACTATAGTTTTGAAGTGAATATGTGATATTAATGTTTTCAATTCTTGAAATATGTGCATTAATATTACATATTTACTTCAAAACTATAATAATTGACAATCTCCATTTATTTAGGAAATGAAGAGGATCTTCACCCGTATATATCACCTACAAGCTAAGTCCAAAATGTTGACATCAATTTGTATGTTGGATTAGTTATACATAACTTTATTCCGTCAATAATTTGACTCTCATATCGGTAAACGATAATATTGCTCATTTGAATTAGTCGATCTTTGAAGCATCGAAAAAAGAAAATAACTGTCTTACTAAAGTCGTTATCATCCAAACTAGTACGTACCGTTGTCCATCAAGGTTGTCGTGTTGTCGATAATAGTTATCATGGGCGAATTGGTAACAAGTCGCGGCCTTGACACCATATGTTGTTGGTAATTCTAGCCTTATTTGCTACTTTTTTCATTCACCATTGCTTGCATTTACCAATCACATTTTGCTACCACTAGTAACATTTTATGCAGGGGCCGAGATTCAAACCACATACACCCCACTTATTCACTTTTAAGGTGAATTTCTCTAGCCGCTAGACATGCTACTTGACCCGGAAAAAAAAACATTCAATTTTATCATCTCTTAAAAAACATTGAATTTTGTATTGTGATTCCTGCCACTCCCATTTCTTATTCGATAAAATCTAAGTAAATTTCACCAAATCAATAATTTAACTTTACATTCTTTTTTAGTTTCACAATATAAAGGTTAAAAAGCATGTATCAGAACATGTCTTGTTGTTATTGTTTTGTTATTTCAAAAAGTAATATTTAAATTATGTGATTTTGCAGCGCCGGTTCAAGGGTCAAGTCACCCAAACAAGGGTTTTAGATCTCAAGATTTTGGGTTTAAAAAAGGCCTCAAAATAAGTCGATTTAGCTATAAATATATAATATGTGATACTAATAATCAATATTTATCTAGCATAGTTGATCAATTTTAAGGCCTTAAATCATTTTTATCTTAAGTTCAAACCTTGGATTCAACAAAACTTGATTTATTATACTTTTAATAAGCATTGTGTTATTTTTTTTTAATTCCAAAAGGCATCACTATAAAATTTTCTTTAGGCCTCTTGACATGTTGGACCGGCCTTGTGATTTTGGATTCAATTTAAAGATTGATTAAAAAAAAAATTGTCCATAAACGGATTTAATTTATAAAAATTGGATTAAATTACATGTCATGACTTTTTATAATAAGCATGAACCAAAGTAAAATGAATTAATAATAATATTCATAAAAAATAATAACCATTAAAATAAACAACAAGAACCATGTTTTACAGATAGAGGTGTCAAACGGGTTGGCCGGGCCAGCCCGACCTGAGAGACTCGACTATATAAATGGGCCAGCCCGGCCCAACCCATTTATAAATAGGCCGCTGATTCTTGAGTCCGGCCCGATCTGTGTGGGCCGTAACAAACCCTAGCTCGACCCATTTTAGTTTTCATTTTTTTTAATTTATGCACTTATTTTTATGTGGTTTTTATATATTAGTTACTCAAAATTATCTTTTTGCTAAAATATGATTGGATGGACATAGAAGTGTAAATAATTTTTACGTTAACATTGAATATTAATTAAACTCTAGATTATTCCTTCAGTTAAATCAAATTAATTGTTTATGAACTTTAGAATTTTAAAACTTTGAGCTAAATTCATCCATTTTTATTAAGTTTACTTATTTAAAAAAATATAGTGTTTTTTAACAAAAGTCAAATGGAAATATTGATAATAGGCCGGGGCCGGACCAAAGCTCAATGGGCCAAACCCGACCCATTTTTATATGGGAAAAAAAGCACAAGTGCATTTTGGGCCAACTTTTTTAGACCTGACCCAGACCAAAATGTGGGCTAATAGCCCAACCCATTTTTTTACATCTCTATTTACTAGAACTGTCAATTGGGTCGGCCTAGCCCGCCTTGGCCCAATGGGCCAACTCATATAGATGGGTCAGAGAGGGTCGGCCCACTTGATTTGTGGATTACCAAATTTAAGTCAAGCGCAATTAGTAGTGGGCTACAAGGCTCGATGGACCAGCCCAGCCCAGCCCGTATTTCAAAATGTATTATTTTACTTTTTTATAAAAATATGCAGTGAACAATACAACTACATATCACATTTTTTTTTATATAAACATATCACATGAATTATTATCTATCAAATAAATCAATGTGTTCGTAAACTTAGTTAAATGATATATAAAACATCTATTAAATCAACATTCATAACTCATAAGGAATAAGTAGCACAAAAACATCAATGCAAAAGTAGAGAGTATTTATCACAATTCACAAAGTGCGATTTTGAATACGATAAAATTCAATCTTACATTATAAACTAATTTAATCTTACGTAATACAACTATTTTATAAACTATACTTTTTTAGTATTCTTAATAGGCTGACCTGCAAGTCCAGTAGCCTAGCCTAGGCTAACCCATATAAAATACATGCTCGATGGACTGACCTAAAAATATAATGTTTTTTCTCTATCTTTTTAACTATCTGGCTCATACAAAAATAGAGGGTTGATGGACCGGCCCCATAAACCTATCTATTTTGACAGCTCTACAAATAAAGATAAACAACAAGAGCTTACCAAAGAAGAAATGTAAAATAAAATATAACAAGAAACTTTATTTGTAAATTTTTTATAGGAAAAAATTGAAAGAAATCTTAAAGGATAGGAAACCCGAAACCGATTAATAATGCAGTTGAGTATGATATATGGAGGCATTTCCTTTGAGTCAGTAACGTTACAGAGGTACGAGGCATGGGCTAATTTGATGAAATATTATTTATGTCAGACAGATATATTAGCTGTGAATGTGATCTAAAAGATGAATGTGATATCGAGATATAAACAGTGTCCACCAATTAAAAACAAAGGATATGATGACATGGCATCTGTGTTACTTACTTAGCCGCATATCTCCAAGACTTTGAGCCTTTGCACGTGACACCCATAACTTACTCCTTTCTCCATATCCAATGTATGGGACTTGGACCCCATCCAACCAAATTCATCCACCTCATAATTAAATATTTTTTATTAAATAAATATCTTTCCTCTTTTTTCAACTACTTTTCTTTAGTTAGTATTTTTTTATGTTTAATTATTGTGGGTGGGGAATTAGGACTTAAGACTCAATGATAAATGAACCCTACATGTACCAAAAAAATAATTATTGAACATTGTACCAAAGTGGTGTTAAAAGAATTGACAATATGTATGACTCTTTTTAGGGAAAGAAATTGAGTTTAACTTCTAAAATCGTTCATTTAAAAAGCAACATAATCTATATAAAAAAAAAAGTTGTTTTATTGTCGATTTAAAAAGTAATACGACACGTGTATAAGTTAAATATCGTTAGAAAAGCCGTCTATTTAGGAGGTAACACAATCCTGAATTCCTAATAAAAAAGTTGATGCTTTATTGCGAGAGTCTGGTAATACGACACACTTACAAGTTAAATAATGTTTGAAAAAAGTCGTCTATTTAAGAGGTAACACAATCCGATAAAAAAAAAACAGATGTCTTATCGCGGGAATGTGGTAATATGACGCGCTTATGAGTTAAATATGGTTAAAAAAAAGTCGTCTATTTAGGATGTGACACAATCCTAATAAAAAACAGATGCTGTTTTATTGCGATAGTCCAGTAATACGACGCGCTCATGAGTTACATGATTAGAAAAAAAGTAAGTGACCCCTATTAAAATAAATTAAAATTAGTATAAATGAAGAGCCGACATGAAATCTAAGATGGTAAGTGAATTGAGTGATGTTGGAGAAGAAGGAAAGAAAGTCAAGGAAGCAAGCAGTAACAGTAACTACCATATTTGTTGTTTAATTAAGTGAATGTGTTATCATGCATTATTTAACTTTCCTTTTTTTCTTATCTATTTTAGGAACAAAGCCAAACAATCCACTTGCCCAAATTAGATATTTTTTTACATATACTAATATAATAATAAAAACAGCACCAAGTAGATGGATGCTGGTGTGATGAGTGAATCTATCTAAGTGTTGGATGATGATTTGATTTTTATATTCTTTATTTATCTTTATTCATTTCATTCCTTCCCATCTTCACATGGGGGCACCATAAAAAATTGATATATTATATAGTATTTATGGCATGATGGCGGTCCCTTCTCAGTCACAATTGTGTGCTGAATTATACTGACCTTGCTTGGTTGGAGTTGTGGAGTAGAGGCTCCAGCTGGGTGGGAGACAAACAAGGGCGGTGGTGATCCAGCTTGCTGCTGCTGCTTCTGCTTCTGCAGGTGCAGGGTATGGTATGGTAGTCACACACAATTGGTTATTTTAACCCTTAGCTAATACCTTCATTTCTTGTACTTACTCTTTCACATCAACCAAGTTTTTCCCTTCTAACAAGGTTAGTTAGTTGTTACCTTTTTTTCTTACTTAGTTATTTGTTCTTGTCTTGTTGAATTTGCTTCATGTGTTTCTGTTTTGTAAAGGGTAATAGAAATACAATTATTTGATGATTGTAATAATGGATTTGTTTCTGACTTGTTTGGTGCCATCATTGTTTATAGAATCAACTGACAGTACTAATTAATTTTTTTCTGAAAGTTATGAATATTAATGATTACAACCAATTTTTATACAGCATCTTTCACTTGATGTGTGAGTATTGTTGATTGTCTTCTATGATTGGGTCATAACTCAAATTATAACTAATTAAAACCTTACATAATTTTGTCATCTTGAAAATTATTGGAAGTTTTTTTTCTTTTTTTAAACGGTCAATGTTAGTATTATTCATAATTGTTAGTATTATGAGGAGGGTTACAATTACAAAGATTGACATTCAAGTAAATTAGTAATAGACTTCAAAAGTTCTGCAGTATCACATATGCTCTGATGATTCTTATATGGTTTGGATTAACTCAGTAGTTATGTTGTTTTTTTTTATCATTGTAAATGCAGTTTGTGATAAAATGTCGACCACGAGGCCTAGCCAATCATCCAATAATTCAGGGAGATCAAGAAATAGTGCTAGGATTATTGCTCAGACAACGGTAGATGCAAAACTTCATGCAACTTTTGAGGAGTCTGGTAGTTCCTTTGACTACTCAAGTTCGGTGCGCGTTTCCGGTTCGGTTGATGGAGAGCATCAACCGAGGTCCAACAAAGTAACAACAGCTTACCTCAATACAATACAAAGAGGCAAGCAGATCCAGCCTTTTGGTTGCTTGCTAGCTTTAGACGAGAAAACGTGCAAGGTTGTTGCATACAGTGAGAATGCACCCGAAATGCTGACCATGGTGAGTCATGCTGTCCCTAGTGTCGGTGACCACCCTGCCCTTGGCATTGGAACTGACATAAGAACTATCTTCACCGGACCGAGTGCTTCTGCGCTACAGAAGGCACTAGGATTTGCGGAGGTTTCGCTTCTTAACCCTATCCTTGTTCATTGCAAGACTTCTGGGAAGCCATTTTATGCGATCATTCACCGTGTTACCGGTAGTTTGATCATTGACTTTGAGCCAGTGAAGCCTTATGAAGTTCCCATGACTGCAGCAGGCGCATTACAGTCTTACAAACTTGCTGCTAAAGCAATTACAAGATTGCAATCTTTGCCTAGTGGCAGCATGGAAAGGCTTTGCGATACAATGGTTCAAGAAGTTTTTGAATTAACGGGTTATGACAGGGTGATGGCTTATAAATTTCACGAGGATGATCATGGGGAGGTGATTGCTGAGGTAACAAAGACAGGCCTAGAGCCATATCTAGGATTGCACTATCCGGCCACAGATATTCCCCAGGCTGCGCGCTTTTTATTTATGAAGAACAAGGTCCGTATGATAGTTGATTGTCACGCAAAACATGTGAAGGTTCTTCAAGACGAAAAACTCCCATTTGATTTGACTTTGTGTGGTTCGACCTTAAGGGCCCCACATAGTTGCCATTTGCAGTATATGGCTAACATGGATTCAATTGCTTCCTTGGTTATGGCTGTAGTAGTCAATGACAGCGATGAAGATGGAGATAGTGCTGATGCAGTTCTCCCACAAAAGAAAAAGAGACTCTGGGGTTTGGTAGTTTGTCATAACACTACACCAAGGTTTGTTCCCTTTCCTCTAAGGTATGCTTGTGAATTTCTGGCTCAAGTATTTGCCATCCATGTGAACAAAGAAATAGAATTAGAATATCAGATTCTTGAGAAGAATATCCTGCGCACGCAGACGCTGTTGTGCGATATGCTGATGCGAGATGCACCCCTAGGTATTGTATCACAAAGCCCTAATATAATGGATCTAGTGAAATGTGATGGGGCTGCACTCTTGTATAGAAACAAGTTATGGATATTAGGAGCGACGCCGAGTGAACCTCAGATAAGAGAGATAGCTTTATGGATGTCCGAGTACCATACGGATTCGACTGGTTTGAGTACGGATAGCTTGTCTGATGCAGGGTTTCCAGGGGCTCTTAAACTTAATGATACTGTATGTGGAATGGCAGCTGTTAGAATAACTTCAAAAGACATAGTTTTCTGGTTTAGGTCACACACCGCTGCAGAAATCCGATGGGGTGGTGCAAAGCATGAACCTGGTGAACAGGATGATGGTAGGAAGATGCATCCAAGATCATCATTCAAGGCTTTCCTCGAAGTTGTGAAGGCTAGGAGCATACCATGGAAAGACTTTGAAATGGATGCTATTCATTCGTTACAGTTAATACTGAGAAACGCATCCAAAGATACAGATATGATTGATTTAAACTCAAAGGCAATTAATACAAGATTAAATGATTTGAAGATCGAAGGGATGCAGGAATTGGAAGCAGTGACGAGTGAGATGGTTCGGTTAATTGAAACAGCAACAGTGCCTATTTTGGCAGTGGATGTTGATGGGATGGTCAATGGTTGGAATATCAAAATTTCCGAGTTGACAGGTCTTCCGGTTGGCGAAGCTATTGGAAAGCATTTGCTCACACTCGTTGAGGATTCTTCAACTGATATAGTCAAGAAGATGCTTAATCTGGCACTGCAGGGTATGTCTTTCTCCTTTTCCATCTTATTATCCTTACTTAAGCTCCTTTCTTTTCTTTGTTTTTCAAGCCTTAGGATTTTAATTGTTGATTTTGTTCTCTTATAATGTAATCAGGTCAAGAAGAGAAGAATGTTCAATTCGAGATCAAAACACACGGGTCTAAGACGGATTCCGGTCCTATTAGTTTGATAGTTAATGCTTGTGCAAGCAGGGATCTTCGTGAAAATGTAGTGGGAGTTTGTTTTGTGGCCCAAGATATAACTGCTCAGAAGACAGTCATGGACAAATTCACCCGAATTGAAGGAGATTACAAGGCAATTGTACAGAACCCCAATCAATTAATCCCTCCTATATTCGGTACAGATGAATTTGGCTGGTGTTGTGAGTGGAATGCAGCTATGATAAAGATAACTGGATGGAAGCGAGAGGAGGTGATGGATAAAATGCTTCTAGGAGAGGTTTTCGGAACTCATATGTCTTGTTGTCGTTTAAAGAATCAAGAAGCTTTCGTTAATTTCGGCATTGTACTCAATAAAGCCATGACTGGTTTGGAAACAGAAAAGGTTCCGTTTGGTTTTCTCTCTCGAAAGGGAAAGTATGTAGAGTGCCTACTTTCTGTGAGTAAGAAAATAGATGCGGAGGGCCTAGTTACTGGGGTCTTCTGTTTCTTGCAGCTAGCTAGCCCGGAGCTGCAACAAGCGTTACATATTCAGCGCCTATCTGAACAAACCGCTCTCAAGAGACTGAAAGTATTAACTTATATGAGAAGGCAAATCAGGAATCCTTTGTCTGGGATTGTGTTTTCCAGTAAAATGTTGGAGAATACTGAGTTGGGAACCGAACAAAAACGAATTGTGAACACTAGTTCTCAGTGTCAGCGCCAGCTTAGCAAAATTCTTGATGACTCGGATCTAGACAGCATCATTGATGGGTATGATATGATATCAATAAATATTTTGTTCATTGATTTTTTTTAACTCTTCCTTGCATTCATGTGGTGTGAAATTTGAACACAAGACCAAATACAACAGTTTCTGACATCATTTAACTCGGCATCTTCTTTTTCTTCATGTTTTAACAGGTACTTGGATCTCGAGATGGCTGAATTCACTCTGCATGAGGTACTGGTGACCTCTCTTAGTCAAGTCATGAATAGGAGTAACACAAGGAGTATCCGAATAGTGAATGATGTTGCGGAGCATATCGCGATGGAAACCTTGTATGGTGATAGTCTTAGACTTCAGCAGGTCTTGGCTGACTTCTTACTGATTTCCATCAATTCCACACCAAATGGAGGTCAGGTTGTTATAGCAGCCACTCTAACTAAAGAACAGTTAGGGAAATCTGTCCATCTTGTTAATTTGGAGCTCAGGTAACTTTCCATACTCAAGCATTTCAAACTCCTTATTTAATCTGGTAAAATATGAATTAAATTGGTTTATAAAAAATAGTATCATACAATTATTTATGAATTTACCATGCAGAACTCAGATAACTTAAGTTTTTCAGCTCATAACCATAAGTAACTAGCTTAACAGAACTAACAGAAGCTCGCAACATGCGAGAAAAAGAAAATTGCATTAACTGATGCATGATGTCACATTAACACCTAGTTCTCTTGTACTAGGACACTACCTTAGGAACATAAGAAACTTGTATGGTTATTGTCCACCACGTGTCATTGTCAGAACTCATAAGACTTTTCTTGGAATAGATAGAAAAGAAACAAGCTAAGCTTAAACTAATGTGTTTTGTATTTATTTTGTGTAGCATAACACATGGTGGTAATGGGGTGGCAGAAGCAGTGCTGAACCAGATGTTTGGAAATAATGGGCTAGAATCAGAGGAGGGTATTAGCCTACACATCAGTAGAAAGTTGTTAAAGCTTATGAACGGCGACGTTCGATATTTAAAAGAAGCAGGAAAATCATCTTTTATTCTATCTGTTGAACTTGCAGCAGCCCAAAAGTTGAGAGGTTAAAATTTTGGAAAAATAATAAAAGAGGACACAACATGAAATTGTTCAATGTAACTCTTATGTTTCAGGTTTCTTTAACTTGTTGTAACGTATGTTGTAGATATATGTATTAATCTCGTTCACCTATTCTCAGTCAAGCTTCTCGTTTTTTTCTTTCTATCTAAATTCAATTCTTGGTTCCTTTTTTTTTTTTTTTAATTTTATTTTTTTTTTTTTTTTTTTTTTTTTTTTTTTTTATTTTATTTTTTTGTTTTTTTTTTTTTTTTTTTTTAATTTTATTTTTTTGCGTTAACCCTATGGTTCCGAGGAGAAAGGGGCACGGGTAATCCCTCGAGATAAGGATAGCTTGATAAACAAATGTTCCACCTAGGAATCGAACTCGGGTTCTCTCAAATGATTTGTCCTTCGTAAAGCTCATTAACCATTTGAACTCAATTGTTTGGTTAATTGTTGGTTCCTTGTTGCAAAATGAACTGTTAGACCACATTAATGGCATTGATTTCTATCTAATAAACTATATTTTGGTATTGGACAAAACTTAGTACAATTTTTTGGGTGCTTTTCACATGGTTCTTAACTAAAAATATATCATTTTTGGATATAACAAACTCTGAGAAAATTATGGATTTGAGAAAATCATGGTAAATTTAGTTAAGAACCATACAAAATGCGCCTAAAGAATTGTACCTAAGTTTTTTCCTTTGGTATTTAGAGTCCTTAAACAACGTCTTGTCTTTAGTACATTTCTTAGCATGACCATTTTCTTCTTGTTCCACTATTTAGCGATTGTTTTTACATTATTAGTACATACTCCCTCTACTCCAAATTAATCATAGTTCAAAACTTTTTACGCAAATCTTAAGAAAAAAATAGAATGAATTGATTAACGAACATAACAATTTTATTTAGGCAAAATTACTCTCGTCATCCATTAACTTAATTTCAGGTAATAATTTTGTCTTCTATCTTTATTTTACGTCATTTTGATCAATTTATGATTTTATTTCGATATGGATTTTTGTCCATGTTACCACAGTATCTTCTTCATTGAACCAAGGGTTAAGTAAAAAAAATTGACTCTATATTTACTTTTTATTTAAACATGATTTTAGTTTTGCAATTTTAATGTTTTTTTTGTTTTAGCCCCTATTATAATTTTGTTTGTATTTAGTCCCTGCAAATTCAAAAACTTCAATTTTTTTATTCCAAATGTGAACTTAGTAAATCATATCGAATGATTATATTCAACTAAATAAGATGTCTCGGATCGAAAGCAACAACTTTTAAATCTGGAGTGATTAAACTCAAACAAAAATTTATATATATTGAAACCAAAAGTACATATATTGCAAGGATTAAAATCATATAGATTATCACTTAGTCGGAGGGTTACTTTGTTATTGCTCCTCTGTTTGAGACTCCCATGTGTAATAAATTAAAGATCATACTCCTTTTCGTAACTACTAACTACTTTTTAATTTCAATAAATAAGTAATGCATCTATAAATTAATTAAAAATAAAATAATACCACTATGTCTTCTTCTTTTTTTAAAGAAAGGGAAATGTTAGAGCACTGGTTAAAACTTTAAATGACAACTATTTATAAAAGTTTGTGTAATAAAGTGCATTGGAAATTGAAATTTTTGACATTTTAAAAAAAATTGCTTAATTTAGTATGTTTAAAGAGTGTCCAGAGGCACTCGTTAAGAAGACTCCTTAAAGAAAATAATACTATGTTGTTTACAATAACACTTGAGAGAGTATTTATTTGTTTAAAAATAAAATCAACTCCTTCTCGTAAGGATAAAATTGTAAAAACAATAATAATTATATATAAATTTAATACTACAACCAACTTTCTTAATCTCCCTTGTATTATTATTTTATAATATGAAGTTAGTTACCGTCTTACTAAGAACTCACTCTAGTCTTGACCTAGCAGCACAGTGCACAAAGCGACGACGAAGATGGATATCAAAACCCTTTCCTTCTCCGCCGCCGCGCCACCGTTAGCGGTGATCGCCGCATCCAAACTCAAAGGATTATCTCCATCCATCGACACCTCCCTCCCTCCTGATTCCGTCCCCACATTTCTCTTCTCCAACGGGTACGTTTCCTTTCTCATATCTTTTCACCCTTTTCCTCGTTTCTATGATCTATTAATAATTTGCAATTATTCGTAACAGGTCGAAATTTCATGGAGCATTCGTTCTTCTGCGTCACATTGGAAGAACTGAAACCCTTCCTAAACTCTATGGCCAGAATGCTTTTGAAACTGGCCAGGTATTTTTTTTCTTCTCCTGATTTATAATATAGCCCTGCATATCCTGTTTCAGTGAAATGAAAAATTGAAATTATTTGTTTACAAATAAACAAGGTTCTGTTTGGATAAACAGCTTATAGCATAAGAGTCAGTGTATAAACTAGCAAAATATAGTATAAAGCAAAATTGTTTTCGTATAAGGTAGAAGCTGTTTTCATACATTATCTTGGAGAATTAATGAAAATAAGCCGAAAATAGCTAATGAACAATGTCCTAATCTGCTTTCATAAGTTTTCCCAACCTGTCTCACAAAACTTATTCCAGTAGATAAGCCAATCCTAACAGGCCCAAAGTGATCTTGTCCAAGAATGGAGTTTTTTTTGTTGTTTATGTTGAAGACTTGAAGTAATGAATGGATTTTTTAATTGTCGTTTAAATCTTTCTTGATTAAAACTTCAATTTGGGTCCTTAAATTATCACATTCTCTCATATTTTGCCCTTGAACCATAGAAATATACTAAATTTCTAAAATATTCTCAGTAGTTAGTCCTCGGTTACTTTCATTATAGGAGAGTGATAGTTTAAGGACCCAAATTGATAGATTGAGAGTAGTTTAGGGTTTTGTTAGTACATTTCTATAGTTTAGAGACAAAATTGGTGGATGGGTGATTGTTTAGGGATCAAATTGAAGGTTTACTCGTATTTCTTTTGTTAGTTGTTTTTGCTTCTGGTTGTCAGTTCAGTCATTCTATTGCAGTTTTTACTTATTTCCTGTTTCTTCGGCCTTTTCAGATTGATGAATTGTTAGAGTATGCACCTGTACTCTCATCAGGCCCTGCTTTTGAAAATGGATGCAAGTATATTGATGACTACTTGGAGAAGCGTACATTTTTAGTTGGTTATTCATTATCAATCGCAGATCTAGCTATCTGGGAAGGTCTTGCAGGTAAATATATTTATATGATACCTATACTATACCTATTCAACTTAACCTGTGATACTACTACTGAGTCTCTTTTAAACATCCTTCCTATGGAAAAGGAAATCCTTGTGCTTGTTTAGTGATTGCATTTTGTGGTTATTTCCTAGTTGTATCCCTGCTGACAGGGTTTATTATTGCCTTATATGGAATATAGCTTGCAACATAAACTAGACCCACTTTGCTCTATTGTTTGGACAACAATAATCTATTGTTGTGGCTGATTGTTTTATTTAATTTCATTATAGTCTGTGGCTCTGTGCAGCTAAATTACTCTATCTTCTATTTCTCTATTCTTTGGTAACTTCACTGCATTAGTTTCTTCAACCTTAATCTATGAAACTTGATGGTTCATGTCATCGCCATCTACATTATGCCTTTTCAGGTGCTGGAAAGAGATGGGAAAGCTTGAGGAAATCAAAGAAATATCAAAATCTTGCACGATGGTACAATTCAATAGTTGCAGAACATGGTACTGCCTTAAACGAAGTCACGGCAACATATATTGGCAAAAAAGGAGTGGGAGAGCCATCTGCAACCAAGCCAAAAGACCAGCCAGTCGTCAAGGATAAAGTAAAGAATGTGAATGGAGATGTTTCTGATAACATTAAGGGAGGAGGCAAGCCTTCGGCAGAGATAGATCTTCCAGCTGCTGAAGTTGGAAAAGTTCGCTTGCGATTTGCACCTGAACCCAGTGGCTATCTTCACATTGGACACTCAAAAGCAGCTCTGTTGAACAAGTATTTTGCTGAACGATACCAAGGTCAGGTTATTTTGCGTTTCGATGATACAAATCCTGCTAAAGAAAGTAATGAATTTGTGGACAATTTGATAAAAGATGTTGAGACGTTGGGGGTCAAATATGAAAGAATTACATATACATCAGATTACTTCCCTGAGTTGATGGAACTGGCTGAAAAATTAATTAGCCAGGGTAGGGCGTATGTTGATGACACTCCACGTGAACAAATGCAAAAGGAGAGAATGGATGGCATAGAATCTAATTGCAGAAACCATAGTGTTGAGGAGAATTTGAAATTGTGGAAGGAAATGATTGCAGGATCAGAGAGGGGTTTGCAGTGTTGTGTCCGTGGGAAGTTGGATATGCAAGATCCAAACAAATCACTCCGTGATCCCGTTTATTATCGTTGCAATCCAATGCCTCATCATAGAATTGGGTCCAAGTATAAAGTGTATCCAACTTATGATTTTGCTTGTCCATTTGTTGATGCTCATGAAGGTATCACTCATGCCCTTCGGTCAAGTGAATACCATGATCGTAATGCTCAGTATTACAGGATTCAAGCGGACATGGGTGTTACGAGAGTTCTCATCTACGAATTTAGCCGGTTGAATATGGTCTACACTCTTCTCAGCAAACGAAAGCTTCTATGGTTTGTCCAAAATGGAAAAGTTGAATCATGGGATGATCCACGATTTCCTACAGTGCAAGGAATTGTGCGTAGAGGCTTGAAAATTGAAGCGCTAATCCAATTTATTGTTGAACAAGTATGTACAAGGTTTTGCTTTCTTTTATACATCTAAAAGAAAATATGCACTTACTAACAAATAAGAAATACAGTAGAATATGGCATTTAGTTGTCATACTCTTTTCTTTTTTTACTTTTTTGTTGTATATCTATGCTTAAAATGTTGATCACTGTTCTCTATACTTGTACAGGGGGCATCAAAAAATCTCAATCTCATGGAATGGGACAAGCTCTGGACCATCAATAAGAAGATTATTGACCCTGTATGTCCCAGACACACTGCTGTCATTGCGGATAGACGTGTATTGTTAACCCTCACTGATGGTCCTGAGAAATCATTCGTCCGCATCATACCTAGGCACAAAAAGTATGAAGCTGCTGGGAATAAAGCTACCACATATACAAAAAGGATATGGATTGACTATGCTGATGCAGAGTCTGTATCAGCAGGTGAGGAAGTAACCTTGATGGATTGGGGAAATGCCATAGTAAAGGAAGTAGAGAAGGACCAAGATGGGAATGTCACAGGGTTAAGTGGTGTTTTACATCTTGAAGGATCTGTGAAGACCACAAAACTGAAGCTCACTTGGCTACCTGAGTTAGATGAATTAGTTAGCCTGACATTGATGGAGTTTGATTACCTCATTACGAAGAAAAAGGTATGTGCTTGTCTTCTGTTTGTTTCTGTCATTAATAAAGGAAAATATATAATATGTGAACATTTAATGTATTTCTTTTGATTGGCTGTATCTCTGGCATTTGTGCTCATGAAAGAATTGCACTTCATTAATATTGGGTCGAAGCGTGAAACATTAGTTCTTCTGCAAAGTGTCCTATGAAAGACACTTCTTATTTGATCTTGCTGTCTGTTTGTCATTGCATTATCTATCCATTTGGCCTGTATAATTTTTTGTGTTTACACATAATCATATTTAGCTTATTCTTTATATTATGTTCAGTATAGCCGCAAAGGATAAGAAACTAATCTATACACTACCATCAGGCAGCCACCTTTAATCAAGACACTACCATCACTCCGTTGGCCCCCCCACCTTTCTATCAATCATATCACCCACCAATAAGCCTTGGCTTTAATTTGAGAGAGAAAAATGACACTTCTAAGTGGATATTTGTTTATACTGTGAGGTGTTTATGCAATTCTGCATCTCACCATATATGTTATAAGAATGTATTAACGGCTACTGTCTGACCTTCCATGGAACTAGTTTTATAGCACCATATTGTCCTTATTATTGTCCATCCTGATCCCATTCTCTTAAAAGTGCATACCCTATGCATATACCTGTTTGCTTCAGTGTTGAGTATTGGCATAGAATTTATGCAATTAGTCCTTATCTCATTTTTATTTGAAATTCTCTTAAAAGTGCATACCTTATGCATATACCTGATCCCATTCTCTTAAAAGTGCATACCCTATGCATAGACACTTCGGTTCAGTGTTCATTTTATCTACTCATACTTAATATACGTCAAACCTGCTTGCTTCCCTGTTTAAGTTTATATTTGCTTTGTTTGCAGCTTGAGGAAGGAGAGGATTTCATTGATGTGCTTAACCCTTGCACAAAAAAGGAGACTCTAGCATATGGAGACTCCAATATGCGAAATCTTAAGCGTGGAGAAGTATTGCAGCTGGAGAGAAAGGGATATTTCAGGTGTGATGTACCCTTCGTCCGGCCTTCGAAACCAGTCGTGTTATTTGCAATCCCAGATGGCAGGCAGCAGACATCTTTGAAGTAAAAATCTTTTTTGTTTTTGAATGACAAGTTGGTAATTTGGATAGCTTTGTGGAAGTATTTTAATGTGTACCATCATTTCAGTGTTATGCTTATAAGCAACCTTGTATTTGGGTTCTCGACTAGCAATTTGAATATATTCTGTGTTTTTTGTGGACAAATTCTGAGTATGTTGTGAACTTGTTATTTTAGTTTGGAGAATGCTAAACGGTGCCCTCAAGCAACCAAAATAAGTAACTTTTTTTTTATAAAAAGTAATGTAATTATTACTTAATCAAATTTTAAAACTTATATTTTCAAGATAAATTTTCTATTTATAATTTCCTTAACCATTGCCTTGAGGGCACCGATTAGCATGACCCTTTTAGTTTATGCTTTTGCTGAGTGAACACCAAATGAATTCCATAAATGATTCAAGTCGAAGGGATATGGAATCAATAATAGTAAAATGAACAACCATAGTATTTCTGAATTTGTGTTTATTTGTTGTACTGTGTATGTCACTCTCTTTGCTTGTATCACTTACAATTATTGTATTATCGTCAAAGATTTATTCATTTCAAGAAAGTTATTACGTATATCCATAAAACATAATTATGTCATCGTCAGCTCAGCTGAGATGGACAATGTATAATATATGTAAGGTCCGAGTTCAAACCCCGGCCACCACAAAAAAAAAAATTTAATTAAAAGGTGGGGATTATTTATTTCAGGAGCAACTATTTTGACATTTAATTGTTTAATAATCATTTTATCAATGTGAGAGATTAGTTGTTTTACTTCTTTCTTTTTTTGACAAAAAAATTAGTTGTTTATTCCATCGCAGTGAATAAATATAAGGCAAGAGAATTGTCATGATGGCTGATTTGATTATACAACAATCTTTCAAATTTCAATTATTACACAAATGAATATGCTCCACTTGCTCTAACTTTTTCCTTTATGAGTGTTCCAACATTTTTTGCAAAGGGACAAAGATTAAAAGAACAATCGACAGTGACAAAACAGCCACACCATGATAATTTTACTTTTTGGGTGCAAGCCTAGACTTGATTTTCTCAACCTCTTTGGTACCCACCTGGAATGTCTTGGTTAACACATTGTCTGGAACAGAAGGTGTGGCTGCAAACAAGGTAGTAGCAATGGACTGTGTACCAGGAAGTTGGCTGTTGAATGCAGAAAGAACAGCAGCAGGTACATTGGCATTGTTCTTTTGGAAGTGAACTAAGCCTTTTGGGAACACAAATATCTCACCCTTGCTAATTGTCTTTGATATGAGCACATTGGCTGTGGTTATGAACCCAACATCTAGTTGGCCTTCAAGCACAAACACCACCTCGGTGGCGCGTGGGTGAGTGTGAGGTGGGTTGAGGCCACCTGGGGCATAGTCAATCCTTGACAGAGACACACCAAGAGTGTTGAGTCCTGGAACTTTCTGAACGTTGGCTCCCGTCACCACTGAGCCAAATGTGTTGTTGGTACTTCCAGGTTTGGCCAGTATGTTGGAGGAGAAATCAAAAGCATTTACCTTAGATGCCTCTTTGCAAGTGAATCCGTTCACTGTCACACCTGTTTTATATATTACAGCCCTCCAAGAATTAATCTTTCAGAAAAAATAATCATTTCGCAACTCTTAAATCTACAAAGCTGACTTGTTAGTTGAGGATTGCTCAAGTTTTATAAATTTAATTTGAGCCATATCTCAACTCTCATGTGGCATGGGGGAGTATTAGACCCATTAAATTCTCGATGAGGATTCACTACGGTTGAGAAATCTCACACTTGACGTAGTTGCACATCGCCAAGTTATCAAAATTAGACAACTCAGATTTCAATCGTCCATTTTAACTTTGATATGGCAGTTGAAATGCGAGTTATCCGATTTTGATCAGAAGTTCTGCAATGCACGACCGCATGAAATGTAGGATTTCCAAACTGCTGAGAAATCCAAATCTCTAAATTGTAAGCTCCCATTTCCAATCATGCTAAGAAAACCAACAATTGTTTATCCATTATTCAGCTAGTGGTGCTAAAAAATGCGGGGTAAGGGACAGATAAATCTTAATCATGTTATGTTAGTGGGAATACTATACTACAATCAACATGATTAAACAGTTGAGTCAGGAAAAGGCAAAATTAAAGCAGTTTGGAAGAAGTGGTATGCCTTTAGGAGTGAGGCTGAGAAAACTAATTAAGGAAATGAAAAAAAAAATAAAGAAAAGGATCAAATCAAATTATTTTGATAAAAAAACATATTTAAAAAATAGGGAGCGGGAATAATGGGGTCTTATTTTCCAGCTTATATGCATTTGAAAAGAATTTGCATACTTCTCAACTTTGTAGCCTATAGTTATAGTTTATATGAATGGAAAAGAGAGTAGAGTAATGTAAAAGGGTAGGTACCTGAAGCAAGGTCAGCAACACAGAGGTCTTGAAGAGAGTCAGGATCTGATGAGAAAGTGGTGGCTAAGAGCAGAGCCAGTGTCCCAAGAAACAAGGAATGTTCAAGCTTCATGATTTGGGTAGCTGTGTAATAATTATGAAACTGAAAATAAGTAAGCTAGGGTTGGACCAACAGAAATGGTATGGAAGAGAGTAAATAAGTTGATAAATATGGAGAGGAATGAGAAGAAAGAAACAAATGAGTTGGTTGGGAAAGGGTGGGGCTTCATAAATGAATTTATAGCAAGTGAGGATGAGTTGACAAACAAGATTAGAAACAAACAAACGTGCCACTTCTTCATTTGATTTTGTCACACTCACACACCAACCATTTTTCTAAACTTAAAGTATAGTTTTCCATCAAAAATCCTAAGATTACTGCTCATCCCCCAACACAAAACACTCGTGCCCAGCTGAATTTACTTATTTACCCCTGCGCGACTTAACTTTTAACTCATGCATGGGTATAACTGAAAATTCAGTTGGGTGCGAGCGAAAAGTGCAGACGAGAGCAGTAATTAAATCCTGATTTAAGTCAAAAGAAAACAAAGGCCCCCATAAGCTAGATTTTTGAGCCTCCTTCTTGGTTTGGGCTCTTTTCATGTTTTGATTCTTTGCCATCTTGACAGAAACTCTTTTTTTTCATTCGCCCTCGCATTTTACCGGAAGCATATACTTTGGTATCATGCTTCCGGTAATTTATGTTGACCAATTTAAGTACGGCGACGGATAGAAAAATCATTTCCTGATATTGAAAATTCTCAAATATTTTTAATTATTTTTTGAATGAGTTGTCAATATGATGTGACACAGTTCACCAATAATCAAGTTAGTATGTAATTAGGAGTTTAATTTGTGTCAATTGTGCATGAGAAAAAAGAATCTATTGATTGAGGTTTGAACTCTATATGTCGTAAGAATAGTCTCGGACTCTCCCATCAGTAGGATACCTTAACTTCACCCAAAAGCTTGTAAATATATTTTTTGTTTCCAAAACTTTATTATAATTTTTACTTCAACGATATTGTTTGGTTCGTATATTAACAGCGTAGACTTGATTTTAGGTTAAAGATGTGTGTATATAACATTTGTCACACTTGGAATACGTGGCATAATTGATCCTCTTTATTGGTTACATGTATAAGGAGTCCTTGCTGCAGCTATATATTGATAATTTTTACTGCTCGTGCTGTGATTTATTGTGACTAAAACAAACTTGAATGAGTAATTAGGTAATAAATTGAATGTAGTATAGTATCGTCAGAATACACACACAAACTAGATTAAATAATTAAGAGACAAAGTTCATCATGAGTTTGATGAGTTGTTAAATTAGGTTAAGCTGCTGGTTAAGCATTTGAGTGTTTTCCATTATATTTCAAAAAGAGACAAATGTTTGTTCCAACTCTTTATTAAAGCATATGATTATAGCATAGTTTTCCTTTGGATTATTATTTACTCTAGGTTTTATAATGATTATATGTATTACTATATGTATAGAAATCCAGTTCTCTTGTATTGTAGCAAGGTTGTTGAGTTTTTTTTCTTCCTTATACTGCATAGAAACGGTGCTCCATTCGTCCTTTTATTTGTACGCAGGTAAATCAGCTTTTAATTTTTTTATGATTTACCTAAAGTTGAAGACAAAAACACTTAAATAGGATATGCATTTTTTTCCTTCAAATATTTGAAATTCACGACTTTTATTAAGTGTATATATAGTAAACTAGATCGAACATGCTGTAGTAAGATGGTAAATGAAAACGTTACTCTAAATTTCATCTCATTTTTTTTTATATAAAAAATAAAAAATAAAAAGGAAAGAAGAAGAAAATTAACAAGGTTATTCTGTAATGTACGAGTGGTTTAGAATTTATGCTTACTAGTTACTACTGCTGTTTCTTGCCTTTTAGTTTGTCCATTTTACATCATTGGTTTCTATCGTTTTCACTTCTAGAGTGTGTACCTGTATTCTTGTCAATTTAGTTGTTATTCCTTGAAATTAAATACTGCAGGGTTGAGAGCTTGCCTTGAGGGACACCATCTATACAATACAATATGATCTAGTAATAAACAATGTGTAATTTATTCGTTTTAGATACTGAAAGTTTGTTCAAAATGCAAAGGATCTTAATATGTTTAAGCAGTGGCAAATGAAAATAAAGAAGGGGTAAATTCACCAACAAAGAATGCTATTGGTGGATGACTTGTTCTGCAGTCGTTTCTAGGCCTCTTTTGCTTGCTCAAAATCCTTTTTGCATGACTCTAATTAAATTGATTATTTTATGGTGTGCAACTTGTAAGTGTCAATATGGTTTTAGGTTACATATGGTTTTAGGTTACAAAATGAGTCTGTCAATCATATTTTAGATGTAAATCGAATATTTATTGCGCACAATTACATAAATTAATCCATCAAACCAGATATAATCATATTTGGAGACAAAGTTTTCTCAAGAGTTTAAAATTCTGCTACATTCTCATAGTTAGATTCAAACTCAAGACCTCTAGTTAGAATAGAAAAGACCTGAACTATCTCATCTAAGCGCTCTTGAATAGTATGTCAATTATATACACCAGCTGTCTAGCTAGGAAGAAATTTATATTTGAAATACATACTTTTTGGGAATCTTTCAAAAATTATAAGGTGTTTGTTCAACCGATAATTATGAAGTATCTATCTATAAATTAGAGGAGCTTTATCTTCCAATATACAATTCTGAACACTTGAAAAGAAGTAACAATAGTTCCATTTTTCGTAAAATCTCAATAATCGTTTGTTCACTCACTAGAATATTTACACCATTACATTCGCCAACTGCCAATTGCCATAACAAACACAATTCGTGAAAAATATGTTTTGGCATCAATTCAATACATTCTTCATTATTCTATTTTTAGTGTCATCAACCCTAAGGCTTTAACACCGCATTTTTCCCCAAACCCTTTATGGGTGATCTCTCTTACAAATCCAACATTTCTAAATGATGCAAGACTGATCACACTCACTTGAATTTCCAACAGCCACTACCCAAATCCCAAAAATTAATTTCAACCGAAGTTTTTGAAGGGAAAAAAAATCCGGTAAGATTGAAATGAAGGGTACAAAGTTGAACAAGAGGCTATCAAAATCTAAATTTCCAAGTAGTTTTGCAACTGCAATTGAGGGCGTGCAAAATATTCAGACACGGAAACAGTAACACAGGACAGTGGAGAAAAACTACCAAGTCAAATTAACTCGAAAAAAGAAAAGATTAAGAGCATCTCTACCAAATGAAGCCATTGTATCTCAAATTGTTAAATACCAGAATTATCTAACTTAAATTAGTTAAATTAGTCACACAAATATTTTACAATTTGGAAGATTGAGCATGAGTATTACGAATTGACCCTCCTTCATGCCAACTGCAAAAAACCAAAGAGAAGAGAGGTAGAATCATAGATGTTAACAGGTGCAAAAGGGACAGTCACATAAATTAGGTAGCGAGAAAACAAACATCTACAACGCTAACCTGGTCAACATGTAAATGACTCTGCCCATCTAAGATACAAAACCAACTATTTTTTCTTCTTACCACCACCGGCCTTAGCTTTCTTGTTACTCCCTTTAGCTTTAGCATCATTCACTGGAGTTTCCTGTCAAGAAAAAAGAGTACATGTCAAACCATGGACCTACAGAACCAAAACAGTAACATATTATGCAGGTGCTTTTAATTTTTATTTTTTTTCCATTATCTTTAACATTGGTTTAGTTAAACTATCTGTGTGTATTTTGAAAAGGCTGTTGCTTCATTAGGCTTCTTGTTAGAAGATATGGAAATATCTTGAAATTATCCTAATTACTTTGTAGGATTAGTTTCTTTTTGAGTATCGAAAACTACCACTGGAGATTACTTCTCATATTTCTTTATTATTATTATTATCAATTTGTTTTCATGGTAGGATTATTTGATATTTTATCAGTATAAATAAGAGTTAGTGTTTAATGTTTATGCATTGTACCAAATCATCAATCATATCAAACCATAATAACAAGTTTCTGTAATAGATTGAACAGGTTGTTTGAGATTGAGGCTTATTGGATTAATAAAGTAGAAATGAAAAGGAGGATATGATATCTACTCAACAAAAATGCAGAAGAAAAGAAAGAAACGTAAATATAAAAAGCTCTCCAGTCATCTCTGCCTAATCAATGGAAACTTGTTTCAAGCCTAATCAATGGGAACTTGTTTCAACTAGAAAAACCAACGAGACTTCTTAAAAGTTTAAAACAGTAACTAACTAGATCCAGAAGCCTATATACTTATGCTAAAGGAACTAAAGTGAAACCAGGAACAACATTTCAGAGTTAAGAGATTTATACTAAAAGTAAAAGATAAGACCCTTGCAGTCGAGCACCATAAGGCCTGATGTAGTTTTAAAATTTCTCAGGCAAAATTAGTAGAAGATTTATATCTCAATTACTAAAAGACAAATTATGCATTAGCATAGATTGACATTGAAGGTTCACCAGGTCTATTCAGCTTCAGGCACCAAAGCAGACACCTCTAGACAATGGCGTGGAAAGATTGGAACACAAACTATAGATCGGCATGCTCAACTGGCCAAAAACCATGGACCTTGAGCAGTTAGAAATTCGCAGAGAGGACATCTTATGATCAATTGCCGGTTTGAAAGATCTAAGCACGCATTTGCTTTCCTGTCATTAAGTGTAGCAAAATTATGCTAAAATATCAGCTTCATATTTTTGGTAAATTTGGTAAAAATTCCTGTTTCTGGCACTTCAATTTTTTTCTCAGATGTGGAAGGAAAGTTACCCTATTATTAATATTTAATAAAATAAAGGTACACAAAGGGGGGACTGAATTGAATAGTTCCAAATCCAGTTAGTGAACAAATGATGGGATAAAAGCATTGCTTGCCAGTTGCCACACAAATCAGTGTTTTCAATTGTTAATTTTCTGTACCCAACAATGTTTGTCTTAACGTTTTGATAAGAAATCCAATAAAAAATATACCCCATATCAAATGCATGAATAATGTATATCCATATCTCGGACTTTAAAATGCATACTCAATCAGTTTTTTCACACAATTTAATGCAACTTATCATGGAATGAAAGAATTTTTCGTCGTCGATATGACATCATAAGAGGATGAAAATTAATTGAGGAAACATTATGAAAACTATGCAAGGAAACAATAATTCATGATCTAGTTTCAGGAAGACAAATACGGACCCAAAAGAAGAAAAAAAACTAAATCACAGCAGGCCAAAAGTCTGACCATAAATGTTCTGGTGGAGAATTTGCCAGGCCTTCAACAACAATTTTGAATGTTTAACATATAGAGGGGGTGATAGATGTAGTGGATACATAGTACATACCTTCCGTTTGATAGGTACTGATGGATTTGCAGTTGGCTTAAAAAATGATTCCAATCTGGTATTTCCAGAAAGAAAGTTAGGTATGACAAGACAAAAGAAAAGGTCTAGCACTAATGTCTAATAAGTTAATCACTTACCGGCCTTGTGATGACTTGTTCTTTGCCGCTTTAATTTTTTCTATTGCCTAACATTGAAAAAAAATCATAGCAAAAAATGTTTCTTAAGAAGCAACAAAGACCCAATGAAACTCAACTCTAAACACATGTTTAGCTACATACCTTTGTCACCCTATCACTGTTGAACCCATTCTCATTTACTAGAAATGTTATTAACCCCTGTAAGAAAGACAACATGCAACCTGGTTATCTTGCCAAAGAATTGATACATAGATAGAACAAACATAGGTATGTCAGTATGCATATCCTTGTGCCTTTGAAAGAATACTTAAAATTATCAAACAAAATAGTTATTACTTCTTCATCTGGAGGAGACCACTTAAGATTAAGTACTTCATCATCAGTTGAGACCTCTGGCTCTTTAAAAAGTCGTCGAGCCTCCAGATACGGCCAATCATCTGGTACCTGGTACCTGAATCAGTGGTACACTTGAAAGATCAACATAATTGATATATTAATAAAATTTGACTGTGGCCCAGTGGTATTAGCTTGGGATCTGGGAGTTTGCTCCTCCTCAATGTCTCAGGTTCGATTCTCTCTGGTGTCAATTTGGGTGGGCTAATTTAGCTTCTTCAAAAAAAAAAAAAATTTGACCGTGGTATTAATTATTACAAAAGCACTTGTTGTAAAATGTGTCATATAAGTGGACTCATCATTAAAGATCCAAATATACAGGCCAGATATCTGATTCGTAATGCAGTGCAAACATGACAGAGAAACAAGTAAAAACCTCTATTGCATGAACTTGAAAACAAAGAATTTTAAAATGGGAAAAAAAGAAAACCTCTCTTTGCTTATATTTTCCAGTATTTTTTCAATAGAGCCGTGTTGGCGTATGAGCTTCAGAGCTGTCATCCCCCCAATACCTGTGGCACACATTGATAATTATTCATATTATGCACATGTACAAGTAGCGATCATATCACAATCATAAAATTGAGCTTGAACCTAGCACCCGTTGGATAAAAGCGGGACAAAAAATACCTCGAATGTTGTCACAGTAATCACATCCAGAAAGTATACATAAGTCAATAAATTGGTCCATGGTCAAATCTAGCTCCTCCAAAATCTGAAACATGAGATATATTGAAATAAGTAGATCATACAGTGAGAAACCCATACGTTTTGAAAGCAGTCAAGGATAACAGACCTTTGCAACGTCAAATTCCATTACTGGAATCTTCTTTGAACTAGGATCCATTAGATGGCGAAGAAACTTAGGAGCTCCAAACGTTAAGGAATCCATGTCTTCAGAAGCCACAGCATACACCTGTATAATACATAAAATGTTTAACATAAACTCTGAATTAACTTTATATCAAAGAAACTTGTATTAATTTGATATGAAGGCATAGCAAAAGTTATATTTATCAAATGCAAAAAATATTAAAGGAAGAACATATTTGAAATTTAAATAGTTTCATAAATAGTGGTATCGTAACATTTAATTTTGGGCAAATTACACTCACCTCCCTTGAGGTCTTCTTAAATAGCACTAACAACCCCTCTACTTTTTAACTAAACACTAACTTCCTATAATTCAAAGTGACAATCACCTCCCCTATCATGTAACAGCGTGAGTGCTCTGTTAGCTAGCATACTCCCTACCATTTGATTTAACGCCGTGTTGATCCTCCATGGCCAAGCAATAATAGCCGCACCATTGGTTATACTCTCAAGCACATAACCCCACCCACATTGCGAATGAAAACCACCAATAGAAGGTAATAGGAAGAATGGTTCAAATTGTCAAAAAAAAGAACGATGTTTCAAAACAGACCCACGTTTTTAATCCTCTTCGCAAACCTACTTTTCGTATCTCATCAAATTCATTTGCATGCACCACCTAAACGAATCTCTATCTCCAAGTGAAAAGCTATTTCCTTCATTTGTTCATACGACACCGTACCACCGGTCACAATAATTCGCCATTGCTTAGAGCTTTAAGCTCTCTATGTCCAAGCTTGTCCCACATGTTAACTAAAATTAATATACGACGGTCTAGCATGGAATCAACCAGAGAAAATATCTCATGGAGTGTGAGGCGGGGGAAAATGGAGGAGTTAACTAATAGAGCACTAACGATGTTACATAACAATGGAGGTGTTTGTCGCTTTGAATAAAAATTAAGGGAGGTAAGTGTTTAATTAAAAACTAGAGGGGATGTTAGTGCTATTTAAGAAAACCTAAAGGGAGGTGAGTGTAATTTGCTCTTTATTTTTCTTTTCATCTCCATGAAGTGTGTTTGAAAAGGATTTCTATTTAGTAATAATCGTATCATTTTAGTTTTCAAGAAGGTGGACACAACATATTTAAACTTGCCGTTCCAGTTTTTCAAAGAGTGGAAGAAATATAATGTAACATTTAATTTATTTATTTTTCATTTCCATGGTCTGTATGAAAAGGATTAGTATTTAGTAATAATCTTATCATTTTAGTTTTCAAGAAGGTGACACACAGCAGATTTGAACTTGCCTTTCCAGCTTTGCAAAGTGCAGCACATTGAGCCTCTGCTTCTGAGGGTGCCTGCAGAATTTGAAGCCTTAGCCAAATGGTGAACTCGTTGTACAATAAATTATTTCATTTTAGTAGTGCAACGTCACCTCAACAACAGGCACTCCCATGAGTCTTAAAAGTCTTTTGCAGTCGTCATTATGTTGCTTTGTCACCTACAAGAGTATAGAATATATTCTCAATGGTATCCACCAAAACCTTGTTTCAATCCATTATAATATAAAAAATTGAAAGCTTTTCAAATAAAAATGTCTAGTAAACAAAGACACACACCTTCACTGTCCGTTTACTGAATTTTTCAATATCTTCCTTGTTGTCAGCCTGAAATGACAACAAAGATCAGCCAAGGGATGAATATCCTGATTTAATACAAGAAATCTCTCAACAAAACCACATAGAAAAGTCGCCAACAAACTATGCATATACCTCTAGAGCTTCCGTCAAACCCGCGGTAGCCTCGGCTCTCTTTGAGAGACTGTAAAAAGTTTTAGAAGGAAATGCATTAATTAGGAACACTGATAAGAATCTATAGATAGAACTCTCAAGAAATAGCATCAAATCCACGCAAAAATACCGTTTTTTCAGCTCTTGATTCTTCATCTCCGGTGGCTTCCCATCAAAAACATATCTGGATACAAGCATTGGTAAAAATCGGCAAGGGCACAGTTTTCAAATCGACTTATTCTCATATGGTTTTCTTTTGTGGTGGTCGGGGTTTGAACCCCGTACCTTGCATATATTATGCATTGCTCCTACGAACTGAACTAAGCTCACAAGGACATTCTCATATGGTTTAATTGAATGAAAAACAACATAAAAAAAAATTACACTGGCTTCATCCCGGCTTCTAGAAGTCTGATTGTCCGCGCAAACATTCCTTGCAAATGACTATAAAATTCAATTCAAAATCAATTAACTAACTAACACATCAATCACTCTTACAGAAAAATTAAACAAAAACAACTAAACACAATTAAGGGCCTGTTTGGATCAGCTTATTTGAGTTTATCTACTGACATAAGTTTTGTGACTGTTTGGGAGAACTTATGAAAACAGCTTATGACTTGTTCATAAGTTGTTTTCAGCTTATAGTTCTCCGAGATAGCTTATGAAAACGGCTTATAGCTTATACAAAAACAATTTAACTTTATTTTATCTTTTGCTATAGAAAAAGATTACACGTAAGCGCTTATGTTATAATCTGCAAATGAACTGATTATCCAAACAGAGCCTAAGCTTATCTCAAACAAAATCCACTAAGAAATTTAATTATTACTTACCTAGTAACTTCACCCGCTTCATTAGTCAACATTTCAGTTCCGCTTCTTCCCACAACAATCTACAACAAATCAAAATCAATTAATTTCACACATAACCAACATTAACATAACTTAACCCATTTTAGGTTGAAAATCGAAACCACTTACAAGAAACTGGTAAATGCTCATACTAGCATCAACAGCAATCTTACGACCAAAGTAAGATTCGAATTTGTTCTCCTTCATTGATTTGGGAGCATTATCAGCTAAAAGCTTCGTTAAACCCTAAAAATTAATCAACATTAATAAAATTAATTAATCTCAATAATAATAAATATAACAACAATGATGAAATCGAGAGAAAAATAGAGGGATAAAAAATGAAGACCTTAATACCCATCGTTGTTTGAACGAGAATTTGCAGAGGATAGTGTGACGGCAGAAAGATGAATAAGGAGCGAGAAAAGCAACTGCTTCCCGCGCACTCTCCTGTAAAGGTGTTTTCGTAAGGGGCCGATTGTTAGCCCGCTATATTTAACGGCCCAAATAGCCCATGAAGTTACCTCGATTGACCTAAAAACTTATATGATAGGCCATGCGATGTGATGACTTTTTTAGTGTATGATTTGTAAGTACACTTGTAATCTCTTTTGTTGAGCCTTCAAATTAAAAATGAAATTCCTTTTTTGCTAAATAGTTTAGTGGGTAGAACTCACACATTTTAAATACGGAGAAGGGAGAAGGGGGTATCCGAAGTTTGAACCTAACTCATACATGTAATATTCAATATCCTAACAACTGAGCGGTCCAAATAGCCCATGAAGTTACCTCGATTGACCTAAAAACTTACATTTGTAATCTCTTTTGTTGAGCCTTCAAATCTATAATGACTCTACTCTACTAAACGTCGAGTCTAACTCACCTAAATTGTTTCTATAAAAAATAATAATCATAATTAAGGATTGGGCAATAATTTAAAATATTTTAAATGTGTTTTGTTGGGTATGTGTGACTCTAAAATAAGAAATTTGATAACCCGTTTTATTGGGACTAAAAAATGTTGAACAAAAGTTTTACAAAAACTAAAAAATGTGATTTATGTTTGTATAGATTAAAAATGAAATTCTAGAATTTTACTAGGAATATTTAGCTTACTAGCCTTTTTTTGTTAAGTAGTTTAGTGGGTAGAGTTCAAACATTTTAAAAATGAAGAAGTGAGGTATCCGAAGTTTGAACTTATTCCCTACATGTAATATTTAATATCCTAACAATTGACCTAAACTCACCGATATAATAAACTCACGGTATAATTGATTAACCCTTTTTTAAGTTGTCCCAAGTAGTTAATGAATGAGCCGAGGAACCCCGATTCAAACTTTACTAACTTCTCCACCTTATTAGGGCCCTTCCCCTAGAAAGTCGAGTAACACCAATTAATTAGGTTGGAGAATTAGAAAGTTGTTTCAAACATGTCTTCTTCGTTACACTCCATCATTAGGTTTATCGCACAAAAAAAAACATTCTTAAAAAAATGGGATTCTGCTACACAACTATAATATTGGATTCAATAACAATGGAATTGATCACAATCGCCGCATTCTTAACCCTCTTGGTCGTTTACCGAATTGTAATTAGTCCCAACGCGTCTATCCATAAAACAAGAGAGGATTCTTTCAATTTCGTGTTTAACTTCGCTCAGGTAAATTCCTGTGCATTCATTACACTATTGTTAATTGAGTAATCTAAATATTTTCTATTGTTTTAAATTAGACAAAGGAAAACATGAAGTCCGGTTCCAACAGGACAAGAAGAGCAACAAGAGATAAAAGATGGCTAAACAATCGTACATTCATCACCAAGCTAGCCTTTCATGATAGTCGCTATTCCGTTTCCTTCCCTTCACGAATCTCCACTCACTGCAAAGTTAGTTGTTACTCTGCTTTCTATGTCTCTGTTTAGGAAATTAATTAATGATTATGTTAGTTTCTTAGGAGTAAATGAGCATTTTAATTGTGTAGAGCAATTTAGTCATTCAAATTTACAAAATAGCAGATTAGTCTCTTGAATTGAAATATGTAAATCAATGTAGTTTCTTCTACTAAAATATTTTCTCTGGGAAATGTATATCAAAACCAATGAAAGATCTATGTATTTACTTGATTAACGTCTTGCTGCATCAAGACAAAGACAAAACCTTTAAAATTGGGGAGCCCAAAAAAAAATGACTGACCTTGTTTAATTTAAGGGATTAAACTGTTACTTGGTAAAATTTTGATACTAAATTGATAACACCCTTACAGCAATGAGGATTGAAATGATCGTTTACTCATTTTTTGTTTGTCTGCATGATTGTTATTGGATTGTAAACTAACACATTGTTGTGGTTTTAGGTGTGTTATGATGATCTGACTTTATGCCAAAGGTGTGCCCTCTTCAATGGTGGCAACAATTTGGTCGATAAAATCAGCGATTTACCAGATGAGTTATTGTGTTACATTCTCTCTTTTCTCCCAATCAAACTCGCTTTTACTACAACTATTCTTTCAAAGCGGTGGACCCTACTCTGTTATTCACTCTTGGTTCTCCGTTTAAATGATCAAACCTTCAAAGACTATGAGGCCTTCTACCAGTTTTGTCGTTTTGTGGATACTCTCATGCTCTCTCCTCATACAACCAACCAACACATCAAAGCATTTCTCCTCAAATGTTGTATTAAACACCGCGCGCAAAATAGTAAACATAATGTAACAAAATGGCTAGAAGTTGCAAAACGGCGTCGTGTTGAGGAATTTCACCTCACGTTATATTACCACAACTTGAAGCCCATTATTTTCATCTCCCAAACCCTTGTTGTTCTCAAACTTAAAAGGTTAAATGTTGGAAATGATACTTCGTGTGTTGATCTTCCATCGCTGAAAACCCTTTATTTGCAATTAGTGTTTTTTAAAAATCAGAAAGATTACATTCATTTTCTTTCTGCTTGTCCTATCCTTGAAGATTTTCATGCTAAATCTATCTATATACATAATGAAATGAATTATGATGAATACGATGCACCAAAAGGGTTGAAATCCTTGACCTTGTCTAAATTGATCAGAGCGAGAATCAGTTCAATGGATGTTCTATTTAATGGTATTAATAATGTTGAATTTCTATGTATAACCACCGAATCCAGAAATCGAGAGGCTTCTTTCAAAGTCATTCCAGTGTTTCCAAACTTAATTCATATTGATCTTGTGTTTTGTCATCATTCATTTCATTGCTGGGATGGTGTGGTAGAACTTCTCCGTTGTTGTTCCAAGCTTCAAATTCTTTCTATTAGAAAGGTTTGTTGAGTAGTATGTTTGTTTGTTTGCTAGTTCTTCTTTTTTTATCATATATTTTAATAAATGTTATTCTTTATCCCTTTGACAGTGGACGGAGACCAGTTCATCCAAGGAATGGAAATGCCCAATTACAGTTCTTGAGTGTGTTTCGTCGCACCTAAGATCATGTACTATTTTAAACTTTGAAGGCTCGGCAGATGATCTTCGATTTGCAAGATATATTTTGCATAATGCAAGTCTTTTACAAGACATGACAATCGAAGTTACTACTAATGGAATACTTTTGGAAAAAAGTCGGATCATGAAAGAATTGTACACCTGTCCAAGGATATCTACAACATGTAAACTTTCATTTGAATTTAAATAATGTTACTAAAATGTTATTCTAATATGCAACCACATTATTTGATAGTTTGAAGTAGGTACAGGCTTGGTCTTCTTTTGTACAAATTAATCGGGATGATGATCTTTGGTGTTATCAAATTCCAGGGTGAATTACCTTCGTGGCTCGATAATGATTTTGTTTGGATCAGTGCTTTTAATTTTATCTGACAAGTCTCGTTTAATTCCATTTATGTTTCCTTTCAACATTTCAATAAAACACGACTTGGTTTGGTGGTTCTGATTTTGATGATCTAGTCGAGCAGCCACTGCATAGAGAATCGGTTTAGGTTAATTAATTTCTTCATGGATTGCTAATTGGGTTTATCTCCTTCATTGCTTCTCTTCTTCTAGAGTTTCTTTTATCTTCATTTTGTAGTTCTTTATTTGAACGAAGAGTGTATTGAACTTAAGAGGATAATCTTCAACTATGTAGCACTGAAGGGTGTCGGTATTTCATGTGTCGGTATCGGCAACACACTGACACGATACTAAGACATGATTGTGTTAGATTAAGAGTTAATTTTAGTCATTTTTAGTGTCTATTAAAATTTGTTTGTCAGCATTCTTGGGTCATAAACATGCTAAAGAAAAATGTGGGATTTTTTTGTTTGTAAAGATTAAGTTAATTGTCATTTTTGGTGTCTGAATTATAATTTGTCTGTCAGCGTTCGTGGGTCATAAACATGTTAAAGAAAAATGTGGGATTTTTTTGTTTGTAAAGATTAAAAAAAAAAAAATTAGATATTTATATAACCATTTAGTTAACCCTTTAATTAATTCATTTTTTCAAATATTTACTTGGCATGACTGGTGTGTCATTGTTGTGCTTCATAGATCTTCAATGATTCGTCGCCTCCTAATTTGGTGGTACACATACTTATGGGATCCTAAATTGACCTTTGATTTAAGGGATTAAACTGTTATTTTGTAAAATTGAGATACTAAATTGACCAACCCTTACGATAATATGGATTAAAATGTTTTTTTTTTGTTGTTGTTTGTGTCTATGTGCATGAGACTTGATAGTTAAACTAATGCATGTTTGCTCTAAAAATCACATGCACAACATGCACTCTACAATGTTGGAAACAGTTTGGTCGATAGCCGAGCCGGTCACAAGGGAGTGCAAACAACTCTAGTCGGACCTCCAAATTGCCAGGTATAAGTATGAAACATATTCTAAAGATGACAAGATTTTAATCGTAGACGGCGGTTGTTTCTAATTTTGAGAACTTTGAGGTCGCATATTGACAAGATTTTAACTGTTGCCTGTAAGGTTTTTCTAATTTTGAGAACTTTGAGATCGCATGTTCGAGTTATGTATAAGATTATGGGAATGTAATTGCTTGCTTTCATTCATCACAGTAAAAAGGTATATATACAATGATAAGGTGTTTGTCAAACCTAAGGAAATAATGATAAACATGAATGAGAAGGAATGTAAGTGCTCGCGCTATCATTCGTCACAGTAAAAGGGTATATACACAATGATAAGGTGTTTGTCAAACCTATCGAAATAATGATAAACATGAATGAGAATAAACACAAATAATGACAAACATGAATGAGAATAAATACAAATAACTACAATAATAATTACAAGAATATTGACTTCGATCATTATGGATTAAAAATTAAAATGCATGGAGAATGGGAGTTGAACCACACACATTGAGTTGGAAATACATGTTGTAAACCAATGGACAAATAAACAATCTTTTCATAATTAAGATGTTTTTTTTTTTAAAGAAGTTTCATAATTAAGATGTTAATTATATATAAAGCTTAATCTACTAAATGCCTTATTTTTTATGTGTTATTGATATAATTTATAATTTAAATAAAGAATGGTTCTTATAAAAAAAAATCATCTTTTTATCAATGGCCCTTTTTATTATGAGAGTAGGGCCCTCTAATTTTACTGAGACGGTCCTAGTCGATAGAATAAGTGATTTACATGATAAGGACAAAGGTGTCAGTTTTTTTTTTAAAATAATATATTTAGTATTACAGTATTTAAATATTGCTCCTATAATCTAAAATTTCTGGCTCCGCTTTTATATACAATTTTAGAGCTCAATTTCCATTAAAATTTTAAGAATAAACCAATATGATTATTTATAACATATTTTTGTTTTTTTAGAGGACATCATACTTTTGATTATTCTTCTAATTGTATAGCCAATTTTATTTCCAATGGAATTATATGAATTTATTCATGTAAATAAACTAGACAGATCGATTACTTATGTTTTAGTCGTTATTTTACAAAACCATAAAATACTTATTATGAACTAAAATGTCAGCCAAACATTTTAACATATATATACTCTAAAACAGCTGTTTGAGTGGACCAAACTATCCCTTTTTCCAAATTATCTCCTACAATGCACATGGTACCTCTAACCTTTTTCTCTTTTTTTCGTTTGTAATAATAATTATGCATACTTGACCAAATAATAATAATAATAATTATGCATAGAAATACAAATCATATTTGAATTTCAATTAATTTTAGACTTTGGATTGCAACTACCTAGCTAGCTATTTTATAGGTTACAACAACACAGATCCCAGACAGGTCCCTTCCTAGAGAATAATAATTAACTAATAATGCATACATTCACGAAATAAAGATAAATACAAAGATCATGTTAACTTGTGCTCTAATAACACATGTTAAGGATATTAAAAATTGAAATTTTATATTGAAAAAAAAAAAAATTTTTGAATTTTTAAAAACTTGAATGCGCAATTTTTAAGACAAAATTTCTACATTAAATTCATTAATATGTGCCCTTAATATAAATGTTAGTATTTCCTAAATATATAAGAGGCAAAGAAAATTGTAATTTTGCACCTTGTTGCAACAAAATATATCTAAACAGTGCACACAAATGACAGCTACTATTTCCATAGTTGAAAATGAGTTGAAGAAGTAACACAATTTAATGTCAACATCTTAATTAACACGTTTCACTTTATTTATTACATTTGCAATTGACCATAAACAATTCAAAATTATTGAATCACTCTTACACGCATAAACAGAAATGACATATTCCTGCCACAATCATAAGAAAGCATTACGTACGAATATGATGTCGTGAGCAACAAGAAATTAACAATAGTAGAATTGCCAATGTCGAAAACAACTTGTACACAGTGTATGTCTAGAAGTAGCAAGTCATAGAAGAAAAAGGAAAGCTAGAAAAATATTGAGACAACTCGATCACTCAAGCACATTTAGGAAAAGCATGGACAAGTTTGTGGGAAAAAGTGATAAAATTGGTGTCATTGAAAATCATGTAGCATGGAAGGTGGGGTTAATAAATCATCAATCTTTACCCGAATGATCAATATTAATGAATTTAGAACCATAACATAACACCGTGGCTTTGATATAGACAAGAATCTATACTATAGGCTTTTATGAAAGTAAGCAATATATTCATTCATTCATAGATATTAGATAACCCCCCACACGCAAAAGAATGTGCTAGGTTCAAAATTTCAACGGCATTGTCACATTCTCTTGATAGTGGACCTAGGGCTAGTGGCTAATGTGTATAGTGAGAGGTAGAGCAACCTTTTTTTTTTTTTTAACTAAATATGTAAATACTACTTCCTCCGTTTTTAAATATAAGTAAAATTGATTTTTTAAATTCATTCAATTATGATGTATTTAGTTCATAATATGGACCACATACATCATTAATTAAATGAACCTAAAAAGTCAATTTTGCTTATATTTAAAAACGGATTGAGTACTTTATTATCCAACAAAGTTTAAACTTAAATGAACTCAATTATATATTTGTTTATATGCATGTTGGATAAGATAATAATTAGATGAACCAAAAGAGAATTTATTCTGGAATATACATGAACCTACCTATGCTTTTGAGAAGTGGGATATAATATAAGCATCAATACCTGCTTTTAGAATTTAAATATGCTGGCACCTAAAGCTTCTAGCTCCCTACAGGTTGGCAGTGCATTCGTGCTAGCTTCTAAAGTTTAAACTTAGAATTATCTATCACATTTATTAAGTGTGTACTTGGCTCATTTTTGCATGAAGTAAAATTAAGAAATTTTTACATTTCTGCTCTAGTTTTTGCCAAAAATTTCAAAACTGCCCTACTTTTTCAAAAAATTGCAGAAATACCCTACTTTTTTTGACTTTCTGGTACCCCTCCACTTGGAGTTGCGGGGTACCCTAAAAAGTGACAAAATTTTGTCCTTATTATACCCCGCAACTTGGACTTGCGGGGTATTTTTCTATTTTTTTTTCAAAAATTTTAAATACCCCTCTACTTGGAGTTGCGTGGTATTTTTGTATTTTTTTCAAAAAATTTTAAATATCCCTCTACTTGAAGTTGCGGCGTATAATAAGGACAAAATTTATGCATTGGTTTCCGTTTTTGCATGCATAATATATAAAAAAATAATTAAAATAATTAATTTTTAATAAACTAATAAAAGTTATATAACAAATAATATTACCATAAAATCTACAATTATTATAAATGCCCTGCTGTCCCACACTCTCGTCTTCGACGATTTCTTCCACGATTTACTTGAGGGTCATGTTGGCCTTCGTCAATGTTATCTGTAGTTGATTGTATTTGACTACCATAACCCAACGACAACGACACATCGTGTTCCCTTGTTGG
>Ga0228711_1000756_pt1 | contig 43073 bp, 20 predicted proteins | sample MedpolnodulmetaG_2_FD_177996 | JGI IMG/M metagenome (GOLD analysis project Ga0228711, IMG submission 177996) | Root nodule microbial communities from Medicago polymorpha collected in Santa Monica, California, United States - brown nodules | ecosystem: Host-associated > Plants > Roots > Nodule...
TCCCCTCCCCTCTCTCTCTCTCTCTCTCTCTCTCTCTCTCTCCCTCTCTCTCCCTCTCCCTCTCCCCCCCCCCCCCCCCTCTCTTCCATTCACACCAGCCCCACCATCGTCCTCCTCCATCACCGCTGACCTCGTCTGTCTTCTTCAATCAGGTCACCAACGAAAAACCCATCAAAACATATTTGGAAGGATTGAAGATGAACCCAAAAATAAATCTCGTTCAGATCTAGAGAATGCTGCCACCATCGATGGTGAACTTAGGAGATGTTATGTTAGAAAGATGAATGAGAAAAACATACTTGTTGTGTTGGAAAAAATGATAGGGAAAACGACAAATCTGGAAATATTTATGTTAGAAAGATGAACGGGGGAGGGTTGATGATGTGGTCAGTGTGTGCCAGTGGTGGTAAGGGTTTGAGAGGAGAGAGAGTTGCAGATTTGTTTTGACCAAAATTTCCCCTCATTTTTTTGTAAATGGAAAAAATTGTCCCCATGCCACATAAGGGTGTAAAATGGGGTTTACCACATGGAGGTGTACATGTATCACCACTCTTTTGAGCCAAAACCAATGAGCTACACCTTTATAACTTTTGTCCATCACAAAAGCTCCGAACGTGAGCAACCACTCCACTATTTCTCAAAGAGCAATTACTAGAATTTAGGGTATGTTTGGATAATGAGAGGAAAGAAAGTAAAAGGAAAGATTGATGAAGGAATGAAAGAGAATAGAAAGTAAAGAGAACATGAGATGATTTTTAGGTTGTTTGGAATAAGTGAAAAAGTGAAAGGAAAGAAAGATTTATATTTAGTAAATGACATAAATATCCTTATGACAAAATGAGTTATGTATTTATTATTTATTTAATATAATAGGTTCATATTTGCATATTAATAAATAAAAATCGATATGTTAATATATGCATATGAGAATCAATATAAACAAATAATATGTTATTATGTCTGAAACCATGATCTACTATACAAGAGAAGCAAAACTAATTTGAAAAAAATAATACGTAAGAAGCATTAAAAAAAGTATAAAAAATCTCCAACACAATGATCTATTTGCCATGTTATTAATTTTGATGTCCATTCCATCTTTCCGTCCTGTTTTGTGCGGAAAGCTTTCTACATGTGGGGTCCACCAAAAGAAAGAGTTCTTTCCTCACTGACATAGCAACCAAACAATGGAAGCTCACATTTCCATAAACTTTCCATCCTCTCTACTATCTATCCACTCCCTCTCCCTTTAAACAAACAAGCCCAATGTGAGAGTAGAAGATCACTTTATGTTTAGGGGGTAATTACCATTTAGCGGAGCAATTACCATTTATTTATAAATAAATAAATAAACAAAGCACATAGATCATAGTGATAGGTCATCAGTACTCGAGTTTGTCTTATATCTATCATATTGTACTGTGTCTCTAACCAAATTATAGAACTTAATGAATAAACTCATATCATTTATGTTTATTTTGGTTCCAAATTGAAGCGATATTTCTCATAAATCAAATGTGTACATTTTAGAAATTAAATATGAGAAAAATACCATGAATTGAATTTTATAAAACTAAAATTGTTCTTACAACGAAAACCAACTCCCTTTCTTTCTACACGAACCTTAAATTTTGAATGTGGCATGCCTTTAGTCAACAAATTAGCAATCATTACTTCAGTGCTAATATATCTAATAAAAAAAATGTTTGATCTTTAACATGCTCTCTTACGGATAAGTAGTTAATGTCGACATGCTTGCTTTGATTTTCACTTTTATTATTCTTAGCTATAAAAACTACATTGAATTGTCATAATACATCTTCAATGATCTAGAAATTGAATCCACAATTTTCAACCCACAATTTTAATCCACATACAATGCGATATAGCCTCAAAACAAGATATTAACTTATCTTTCATTGTAGAAGTGTCAATCAAGGTTTGCTTTCCACTTTTCCAAGAAACAATCCGGCCGGCTAACGTGAAAATATTCCCTGATATCGATTTCCTTGAATCAATATAACCAACAAAGTCTGAATTAGAGTACTTTTTGACCTTTAATTTTTCAGTTCGCCTATACATAAACATATAATCTTTTGTTCCTTAAAGGTACCTCGTCATTTTTCATTTAAGCTTTCCAGTGTTCTATACTTGGATTACTGTGATATCTTCCCAACACCTTAATTGCAAATGTAATGTCAGGCCGTGTGCAAACATAAATATACAGCAGGCTTCCGACGGCTGAAGCATATGAAAATCAAGCATTTGTTCTCTTTCAAGATCGTTCTTCAGGCATTGGTCCAAATAGAATCTATCATTCTTCAGAATAGGTGTTACATTTGGTGAATAATATTTCATTTGAAACCTCTCATACGGTGCCAACATAACTAGCCTTCTATAAAAAAAAAAAAAAAGCCGTAGTATGTAGATCATGGATTAATGAACAATGTAACTCCTAACATATGTGCTCTATTCAGGGCCGTTCCTGTGAAATAGGAGGCTCGACTCTCTTTTTAAAATAGGCCTCTGGTAAAATAAAACGTAATTTTTTTGTGTAGCTAAACTTCATTAAAAAAAATCAAAATCAGAAGAACTTCTAAATGTGAAAGGAATTAAAAAAAATTAAGTGAAAAAGGTGAAATTTATTTAACGGTGTCGTTTGGATTTGTCACTCCTCTGTTGTGGAAAAGGGTAAAACGAATGGTTTATGCGAAGAAAAAAATGATTGTTGTGATTCGTTCAATGAAATAGCTTTTCAAATTGACTAATTAAGTGATTATACAAATTAGGGGTGGTTTGATAGGATCAAATTTATGTACAAAAAGAAGAGCTAGAGTCTAGAAAAAAACTCAAACATGTGCTGAAGAAAGAAATGATATAACATATATTTTTTTATTTAAGGGGGGTAGGTATTAGACTTAATTTTTTGTTTGAGGCCCGTAGCATTTGGAGGCCCGACCTGGTTGAGCACCTTGCACTTCCCCAAGACCGGGCTTGGCTCTATTCCTATCACTGAGATTCAAATCCCAAAGGACCTGTTTACCGATCATGATAAGAGAAATAAAATATTTCCTCCGTTTTAGAATGAGTGTCGTTTTAGCCAAAAAAAATTATTTTAAAATGAATGTAATTTTTAATTTTCAATGCAATAATAACTTTTTCTTGTCAATTGTACCCTTCAATTAATACTATATATACTACTTTCAAAGTATTATTTTTTCTTTAATGAAAAACAAACTAATAGTTGATTAGGATAATTTGGTAAAATAACATCTCTCTTTCTTTTAATTAACACATTTCTTAATATATATGTATAAACCTTAAACGACATTCATTTTGAAACTGATGGAGTACAGTAAAAATTATAACCTGACTATAATCATTACCTTTAATAAAGTCAACAAGATATGATAAGTCAATCTTCTCGATCTATCATACTATCTTATTTGTATGGTATAAATCTTATCCTAGTGTGAAAGCTTAAATTTTTAGTTACCCATAATTTTTAAATCTCAAATTTTTTTATTTTGCAGTGTAGTAACGTCTTTTTACTTATTTAGTATTTTAGTTTTTCTTAAAATATTAAAATTTAATATAATAAAACACACAAAAAATACAAAAATATAAATTAAAAACTTTACACTTTGTCAAAAAATGCAAAAATATAAATTAAAAACTTTACACTTTGTTAATGGTATTTGTTTTTTCCTTGACCCGGAAATGGTATGTTAACTAACTCAAGCACACAATCCCAGCAGAGTTCCACTCCTTTTGTCACCTTTTAATTATTACCAGAATATTGCTCTTGTGATGTTCCAAGACTAGACACAATTCGTTGCTTTTGGTAGATTTTGACCATTTTTTTCCATAGACAAATCAAGCTTTTAAGACCATAGTCTATAAATATATTTCCTCCAATTAAAAATTTGTTTGGCATATCACACATTTGGTGATTTTCCTGTAAGAGAATCAACTTCTAAATATTTTTTACAAATATATTATTATGTCTAAGAAAGAATTATATAGCAAGTGTGGCAAATTAGGTGTAATAGTAAAAACAAAGAGTCAAAAAAGAACAAACCTTAGTTGAATTTGAATAGAAAAATCTATACACTAAATAATGCTTTACCAAGGAAAAATTTGACCCACGAATCTATAATCAACTGGCCTATAAGAAGAAAACAAAAAAAAAACAAAAGTTAAAGGGAAAAAAATAGAACTAGTAATAGTATATCATATTAATTATTAGCGTAACACTTTGATGATAGTTTGATGTTAGATTCTCGTTCTTTAATTAATTAAATCGGTCCATATGCATACTTTTTTTAGGGATGGTCCATATGCATACTATACTGTTTATATTATTACATAAATGCATGTCAAACAACTCAGAATTTATTTCCCTAGATCTGGTACAAGCCATTTGATTCTTAAATGTACAAGAAAAGGACATGTAGCAAATAAGATGTATATAACTGAAGCAAGGAATAAAGTAATCAAAAACCAGAATATTGATAAGAGTCGGTGATGGATTCTTTTGCTATATAGCTTTTAACGTTTTCCTTTCAATGTTTTGTCCAAATTGAAAAAAACTTTCCTAGTTGCAACACAAAATAGTTTAATAAACAAAGGAACATTGATTCTTATGGTAAAAATTACCTATTTATTTTTGTTTAATTAAATAAACTATACTAAATAATAATAGTACTTTGAGTTAATAATTGAGCTAGCTTTTCAAGTGTAGGTTTCTCTCCATTTGGCATACGAAGAATTTGCCACTAGCTAGCATAGCTGTATCTTTCACACGGTATTATTGTTAGGTTTTTTACATTTTTTAGTGTGTGAGAAAGAGACCTCTAATTTCAAAGTTTGGTATATCAGATCTAAAATTTGATCAAGGAAACCGTGGTTATATATTAGTATATGTAAAAAGTCCACGTACATTTATAAATGGACCCAATTTTTTTGTGCTCTATAGACTTAGGTCGTCCCATAAAAGAAATTTTAAAGAATAGGAGTTTGTTTTTTTTTTTGAAAAAGTTAAATAAGTCTATTGAAATTAACATTAAAGAAGATCAAATATGAAACTTAAGAGAAGCATACTCCAAAGTTTTAAATCAATATCATCATATCAGCTCAAGTGAGTTAATACTCCGAAGAAAAAAAAAGCATAAAGTTTAGGATTTTAAAATTTGGTTTTTTATTTGACTAGACTGACTTTAACTTTTTTTAGGTTAAAGGTTTGGTAAATTTCATTCAAAATTAAGTGGGAAATACATACTTTCTTATGACAAAAAATCAATGCTAAAACGTATGCTCCACCATTTGATAACAGCCTAACAAAATTAAGAACATAGTTTGTAAAAAGAATTTAGAAGGAACTTGCAAGAATTAAAAGTAATACCTAATTCACATATATTAATATGACGAAGAGGCTCATGAAGACAATTAACGATCTCTTGCTAATTTAACTTGAAAAAAACATTGTGGAAGATCGATTTTATCACTCATTTGAGATTCTTAAGAAGACTTGTTGCTTCATCTTCAAGGGAGGATAAACAATAAAGGGTCTAAATTATTCTTGTTTGGACATAACTTTTAGAATGAGCACATATTAAAATTAGTTTTCTCCAACTATTGGAAAAATGCCATATCAATATTACAGTTATAAAAACCCATGGGAGGGGCTGTCAACTATTCAAATAATCATTTGGAACTCTAACTTCCACCATATTTACATAGAAAGAGTTAGAGCAATTTTATTTTAAAAAATCACATGTATAAATAAGAGGATGAATATTGTCTCAGAAACCCTGCATCCTCCAACACTCTTCACAATGGACACAAGTAGTGAAACAACCGATACCTTTGTATTGTAACTAGAGCCTTAAAGGCAAGCAGTCTCTGCAATCTCTCTGGAGAAAGAAAGAAAAAAAAAAACTTTTTTTTGGCGATGGAATCTTCAATTTCTCAATGATATTTTGTACTAATTTTTTTTTTGATATTTTGTACTCCGGTCTTGTTTATAAGAAATAATTGAATTTTTAGATTTATTGAATAATTGATGTATCTAGTCTAGAAATAGACCGGATACATCAATTATTCAATGAATCAAAAAAGTAAATTGCTTCTTATAAATATGACAGGAGAGTGAGTATTAACTAAATAATTTTCTAAAGTTGTTATCTTTCAGACTCTGATCATGAATAACTTCTTCGAAAAAAGGGGAAAATATAAATTTTGAGGTTGTTGATAAGTGTCAAATTACTATTATTTTTCATAACACTTATCGACTTGTTTCGTAAGCAATTCATTATAAAAACCCTCACTTTGATAGTATTGTTTATATTAGTAAAATATACCAGAAAGCTATTACGTCTATTTTCTATAGGTTTTTGAGAATGACTACACCAATGTGGAGCAAAGAAAGACAATCACATGCACCAGAAGCCAATCCAAGCATCATAAAGACAATTTGAGAAATGCCTCATTCGCTAAGCGAACTTAGCATGGTGAAAGCGAGTCAAAACATAGAGATCCAAAAGGAAATGCAAAAGTGGTTCACTAGGCGAAATGCGGTTTGCTAAGCAAGCTAAGGCAGGTTAAGGAAAATATCAGAAGACAATTGATTTTTTCCTTCTTTGAAGAAACCTCGACACGCAAGGCGAGCTTGACCACAGCTAGCAAATTTAAGATTTCAAAGCCTCTATAAATAGAGGTGTAGGTCATTTGTAAAAAGTAATCCATTGTAAATTCTGAAACACTATAGCGAGAGAACGAGGGAAGAGAGGAGAGGAAGCTATTGGAGGGCTAGGATGCTTGGAGACAAGCTTGTTGATGCTTCTCCAACACTCTCTTGTGTTAGTTATGCATCACATGAGTAATTAAACTCTCTTTTGTGTTAGGGTTGAATGTAAATAGTTAAGAATCTATATAGTAATCTTAATCTAGCTGGTTATATATGATGTATGCATTCAATATTTAGTTTAAATTTGTTCCTAATGTTTTGTCGACGATGTAGTGTTCCACAATTGATCTTTTGATTTAGTCAGAGCCTAGTAAGCCTGACTATCCAATAATCATGGTTTAAATTATGTATATGTGTTAGCGCCCGAGAGATCACATCTACATCTATATTCATGTATAACTTTCTGAGCTCATATCATAGAAACAGTCGCCTATTTTGCCACTGATGCATCATAAGTCAGTTGTTTCTATGGATCTCGCGTCATTAACCTTAGTAGAAGACGTACACTGAGTGAAGGGTTGAGTTATATCTGAAGTATAAAAGGTATACAATCGATTTAGAGGAAACATACAAGGAATAGTTATTGAAATACAATCCTAGCACAACTTTATCTATATTGGTTCAATTTTACTTTGATTCACGCCATCAAAACACTTTCATAACACTTTGTTTAGAAAATTTGTCGTTACGAATTTAAATCAACTAAGCACGGTCTCAGTAGATTCGTTATTTTTATTTTTATATACAAAAACTAGCATACTGTTGAATATCAAATGTGATTGATTATGTCCCACGTCGACTAGAAATGGAGGAAATGTTGAATATATAAGAGAGAGAACATATATACCTAATGCCTTAAAGTTTTGGATGGAGATGTGGTGTCTAAGTCTCTTGGTGGTCTTGGATGTTTAGCCCATTGCCGCTCTCGGCGCTCCCTAGACTCCCCAACAAGTAGTATCATAGCCCTGATTAGAGTCGATGGTGGAGGTGTCCAAATCTCTTAATGGTCATGAACCTTTAACCCATTGTTGCAACTAGACTAAAAATGCATTTCAACAACACCAAACAATTTTGTATTTCTTTAAACTTGTGCTTTGATAGTTAGTATTAACTTTTAATTATGATATTTTTTTGCCTTTTAAAAAAAATCATCTATCCTTAAAAAAAAGCATCTAAACAAGAATAATATATAAAAATGTGATGACAATGTCGGTGTTGACCGTTAACAAAGGGGAAGAACATGAAAAAAGAAACATGCAATAATAATTCAGCAAAGTCAATATCAACAATCTTTGAAAAATGAATGTAATAAGCTATTGCTCTTTGAAAAATCATGTACAAAGTGACCGACTGACTGAGGGCGATATAATATGTATCAAAACAATTCATAAAATACAAACTGCAATGTCTGGGGAACCTGAAATACATTAGAAAACACCATGTTCTTAGGAACATAACAAAAAGTACAAGGTGTAAAGATGAAAATGCTATAATTTATCCACATTTATGCATGCCTCGAGAAGACAGGATTATCATGTATGTATACATAATTATTTATTGTTTTTTCAGTAACAATTGAATTGTTTTATCCTTAAAGTACATTATTCACTTAAAAGCGAATTGAATTTTACTGTAACCACAATGATTAAAGAATTCCTAATAAATATAAATTATTGTATAGCATTAACATGAGCATCACACAATTCTTAACAACTTCAACAAGTAGCACACCACTAAACAAGTAGCACCGTCAGGGACAGGGATAAATAAAAGTATACTATATTATATACACCATACAGTAAGTACATTATACATTACATAATAATATTTTTTAAGGGACGTTATACGTTAACTTAGCAAATTCTTTTTTTACGATCACATTAAATTAACAAATGTAGCATAATTCAGTTGACAGGTGTAATACATTATTATATGTAGAGGATCGAGGTTCAAACACCCCTATTTATTCACTTAAAAAAAGAATTATAGTTGTTAGACTATTTGACCAAAAATAGTAGCTTATTAGAAAAATAACAAATGTAACAACGTGGCTGTGTTATGAAGGTCACCCTGCTCTATTTTGTCCTCGTTTATGCCATTATTCACAAATATCGATATTGTTAGCAAGGGTGTTTAAGATGCCGGTTGAATCGATTTTGAAGTACAAAAGCTATCATATTCAAAATAAAAATAACCTACGATTTGATTTAGTTTGGATGATTTTTTTAAAAAAATTGATCAGGTCCAATTAAATACGATTTTATTTGGATCAGTTTTTGAATAATTAAAATACAATGCTAATTTTTTATATTAACATTACATAAATATGGTAAAATAATAAGTTCAATAGAAAATATAATATAAAATATATTAGAAATTAATATTACGGAACGAAAATGATTTATTATGCTTTTTTGGTAATAAAGGGGAAATGAAAAAAGAAAGAAAAGAAAATAAAGAAGAGACCCTAACTAGAGTCGAACAAACTCAACGTCCATGACACCACTAAGAGAATAGATGACATGTCAGAGAGGCTTCATGGAGGACAACAAAGTCAATGTCACTCAGAGCACCCTTCTTACATAGAAAGTCAACTGCAACATTACCCTTACGCAAAGTGTGTTGCAAATTAACCACTCAATCTATAAGCATAAGCTATAAATTGACAATTCATATCAAATTTCCATATTTGTGAAACACATTCAAACCTTTCTGAATATGGTCAACCACAATATTTGAGTATGAGAGACACAACACTTGCTTATAATCAGAATCCCAACCCAACTTGAAACCATGGTACAAAACCAAGATCTCAGCATGCAGAATGTAGGGTCTATTGATGTTGCCAAGAAACTCATGCAGAAAAGACCTTGTACGATCACATATAAGACTACCAAAATCACCCAAATTAAATTCGAGGAAAACGTTGTCATCTACGTTAAGAGACACTGAGCCAAAGTTAGGTCGAATTCAAGTGACAACACGCACAGGCGGTTGAATACGATGGGGATCAGGAGAAGCAAATGCTTTAAAAATATAATGCAAAAGAGAGAACACTTGAGCATCAATTTCCTAAATAGAATGCAAAATATTTAAAACCAACCAACAATAGAGATTAATGCAATATATTATACTAATAAAAAAATAAATAACTTTTGAAAGTTATTTATGTGGTTTAGTTTGTTTTGAAAAAGTGATTCGAAATTCGATCAAATCCGAACAATTTTCATAAAATGATATCCAAATGCATATCTTTTTAATGGTGGTCGGGGTTCGAACCCTGAACCTTGCATATATTATGTGTTGTCTCTACCAACTGAGCTAAGTTCACGAAGACTATCCAAATGTATATAATAATATTAAGTTTCATGCAATTATTATTTTTTTTGATTGATTTGCGACTTATTTTAATTCAATTTAGATTTGAACGCTCCAATTGTTAGTGGGGAAGTTGTTTGATCCCCTAATAAAAAAATCACAATAACCATTTTATGATTTTAGTTCAGGAAATATTGGAAAAAAATATTTTAAGTTCTTGTTTATTTTTACTCTTGTTTTGGATTGAGTTTAGACGTAAAATAGATTGAAGTTTGGGGTTCATGTTGAGTGGCGCCGCCATAACTTTTTTCTTTTAGAGCCTGTTTGATGCGCATGATAAGGAGACATGATATGATTAGAATATTTAATCATGTCTCAATCCGTTGTTTGGTGCACCGATAGAAAACCCTTCTTCGACTCCTACCCTACGCTATTCTACTCCACCGTTTTTTTCTTTTCCTTTCCTTTTGTCTATGTTTCTTCTTTCCTATCCTCTGCAACAACAGTTGTTCTATTGCCTAGTAATTTTTTCCTGTGCATTTCATTTTAATGATTCACTTTATTTGTGTGCTTCGATCTCTTTTTTTGTTTCAAATTTTTTACTAATCTTTTTCTTTCTTTTTGTGCTTCGATTATGTTCAGAACCAAATCGAGACCATGCCTTCTTGTTACTTATTTATTCTTTAATTTATGTAGCTCTAGATTTAGTTGTTCCTTCTAAAATTGCTACTGTGTATGGTGTTCCTTCAATTTCTTGTTACAATTGATACCATGGAATGGAGTTTTCGAAAACGGTTGCTACTATGGTGGGTCGTATTTGAAGAAGACGACAATTCACAGCCCTATTTTATTTGATTTCTTATATACTATTAAAAAATATTAAATTTAATTTTAAAAAAAATCTAAAGATAATTTTATTACTTTTTTTAGAGTAATTTTATCATTTAAGTATAATATATATCTTATCATGTCAATATCAAGTGTGCACCAAACACATGATAGGATTAAATAATGTTATCATCTTTCTTATCATGTGTTAACCAAACATGTGATATGATAAGTGTTTATCTTGTTACTATCATATCCAGTCATTATTCAGTTCTTTATCATATCCTTTCTTTATCCTATCATGTGCACCAAACGGACCCTTAAGGAAGTGGCGCCGCCATAACCGTTAAAACCTCTCAAGTCGTCGTCGCTAACAAGTCCACACCAGCGAACGTTCTTAACTAACAAACACCACATGATCAATATCACACAGTGATTAGTAGATTATGTCGAGATTTCTTCAATGAAATTTACCCAAATTCATCTGAAACCTCACTTATAAAAGGACACGCCTCGTCCAAAAAGAAATGTACACAATCTTTTTTCAGATAACCCATCCATTTTATTCGATAAATATTGACTTAAGAATCAGAGTATCAGACATGTCATCTCTCATCTATGTTCTACCATCGTTCTCCGCCATATGCTTCAACCTTGGTCGCTGCCTCATATCCACTGTTGATTAAGTCCTAATAATTTTATAACTTTTTGTTAAGGGAAAAACGTATTGCATTTCATTGTAAAAGACATCAGTTATACAAATAGGGACATAGTTCGGATCACGACGATAACATAAGAATTTAGACATCCTTATCAAATGGTGATCAGTCATATTACCATGTCGCATAACAAAACCTAACTAGATAACCAATATTCATGTTAAGGATCTATGTGCACTCCTAAATAATTAGACTAAACTCTCTAACATTCACGAAGGTAGGATCTTTTTTATTTATCGAAATAAATTGAGGATGTCATCAAGAGAGATACACACAAAAATAAACAATGACACTTTTATTAAGTGGGTTCTATCATTATTAACCACTATTTTATAATGTTTTTCAAAAAAAAAAATTGTCTTTCTTTTTCTAAATGAAAGAAATAAAAATGTTGTCAAATGAAGATGATCTTAACCTCTTCATTACTGCTAATACTATCCATAAAATTAAGATAATCAAGCTCAAAAATAACATTTTACAGTCCCATCTCCACCCTCCATTCAAAGCTAAGAGAAGACTCCAAACTTCAATTTCCCTTACAAGCAGAGTAAAATTTACAACTTGTGTCATTGCATTTACCAAATGGCCCTGAGAATCTCTAATAACCAAATTATCAACACTACACTTATCTTTGCATTTAAGACAAATAATGAAGCTCTAAATCACATTTGAAAATTCTAGCTCGAGCCACTAGAGCATTAGAATTAGTGGCTATAATATTGATTCAAAACTCTCTTCCACTCTCAAATGCTCATTGACTCGAAGATCAAACTATTTATAGTATGCACCACCATTGTATGTTGTTGTGTACATTGTCTTTTCTTTACCATTACAATATTTTGATACTCCCTGCCATCTTGAATATATTTTTTTTCTTCTTAAATTAAATATAAGCAGAATATAGCTTACTTTCAGTCAATTTATTGATGTCTGTCCTAAAGTATCCATCAATCAATATAAGCTTTGTATTTCAATAATTTTATTATGTCAAATAATTTGAAGGAAATTTTTTTAAAAATTTTTAAATTTATAAAAATTACTCATAAAAGTAATGATCTAAAAATACATTTTTATATTAAATATATGAATAATATTGATGATATAAATTACTCATACAAGCTTAGAGCTATAAATTATAAGCTCTAAAATGTGTCTTGTATCAAGTGTTCACCAACTTTTAATTATGCAATACAACCGAATCAAATAATGATGGAAATAGTTTTAGATGGTTGTTATCATGACAAGCATGAAGGCATCACTTATCTTTCATGAATTTGATTAATATATTGACGCATCTAGGAAATTTCATGTAAAGTCTATACATGTTTCTTGTGGTCGCCGTTACATGTTAATTATTCAGATATTAATCATGATTTAGATCTCAATAGCATAACAACTCTTTTATATCAACTTATTTTTTGTGAACATGCCATCATTAACATATTCAATCAAAAAGAGCATATTTAATTCATAGCTTACAAAATGAGCAATACGTTTCTTTGACAGAAAAAGAAAATAAAAATGATTCGTATCAATAATAATTCCAAATTTTGATATAAATGATAATTTGATCACAAATGTAAAATAATTTGTAAAATAATTCATTCAAATTTTTAAAATTAAAAATATATTTCTCAAATGATCATTTCATTCATCTTTCAAAAAAAAATCATTTCATTCAAAGCTTTCTAAGTCTTTTTTTATAAAATGCTCGTAAAATTTAAGAAAAAACAATATACAATAAAAGTGATAAATATGACTTCTTTTAAGATTGAATTGTTCGAAATCAAGTATAATTTTTGAGTAAAACGATTATCGACCAAATTATATTTACCTTTCAATCGAACTTTAGATTAATATAACTTTTTTTCAAAAAAATCAGAGTCACACAAAAAAAATTAGCCGGCAATCAAAGAGAGATAGTTTTTCTTACACATGTAGCCAACAGGTGAAATAGCCAATTGAAATAGAGAGAGATGGTCTATCTGATATATAAAACAAATATCTAAGGTATTCCCTTAAAAAAAAAAAAAAATCTAAGGTATGGTACATCAAAATGTATTTTGTGGATAATGAAAATGACAAACAAAATCATGTGAAGTTTACCATGATACTCCCTCGTTCTTTTAGTATCATTTTAAAATTAGTAGATTTTTGGCGTTTTTTTTCTTCATATTAAACCTTTTATTTTAATCCATTAATAATTTTTGGGTTAATAGGTCTTTACCTCCTGTAATATAGGTCATTTCCGGTTTTCCTCCTGTAAAATTTTTGTTTTGATTTAGCCCTCTGTAAAATATTTTTGTTTTGATTTACCTCCGTAATAGTCCAAACAAAAACCAATTTTATTTTATTTTTTCAAGAAATTTTCGTTTTTGTTTGGCCTATTAGGGGGTTAAATCAAAACAAAAATATTTTACAGGAGGTAAAACAAAACAAAAATTACAGGGAGGAAAACCAGAAATGACCTATATTACAAGGGGTAAAGGCATATTAACCCATAATTTTTTATATATTTGTATACACTCTTTTTTTTCCAATAAATTCAATGCCTCATAGACTTTTAAAGAAAACTAAATTGTGACAATTACAAAATGAGCCAACTTAAAGATATAAAAAAGTTAATTTTCAACATTTGTGTTATACTTCTCCCACCGTCCTAAATTTTAAATCGTTTTAGAGAAAAAATTTATCCTAAATTATAAGTCGTTGTACGATACTAATGAACATTTAATATTATTTTTTCTATTACTCTCAACTATTTACTACTCTAACTTGTTTAAATTCTTTACTTTATCTTTCATATACCATTAATAAAGAATAATTTTCTAAAATTACTAATAATTTATCTTTTTCATACAACATTAATTACATTTTTTAATTTGTGTGAAATGTCATATAATTTGCGACGGATGAAGTAGAAACAAGCATCACTTGAAATAATTTGTCTTTCCGACAAAGTTTCAAACTCAACAAAGTAGTACTCCCTCCGTCCCAAATTGTATGTCGATTTGGAAAAAAAATTGTCTCAAATTGTATGTCGTTTTACAATACTAATTAAGGAGTAATGTTACTTTTCATATTATATCTTTAACTATTTATTACGTTCTCTCCTTCCAAGTCATTCATTTATCTTTCCCATATCATTTATTAAGGACAATTTTGTAAAACAACTCATAATATCTCTTTCCCAAACAAAATTAATTACATTTCTTAATATGTGTGAAATCAACGTCATAACAATTTAAGACGAAGAGAGTAATATTTTCTTCCATCTCCATTTTTAGTCTCTTACATTTACTTCTAGTTATCACACTCTCTTGTTGTTCTTGAGCTTCTTGGATATCTTCATCAACAATTAAAAATAATTTTTTTTTGTTCAAGAAAAATTAGGAGTTGCTTCTTTTAAATAATGAATTTTCACACAGAAGACCGAAATAAAATGTGTAAGACTATGTCCCGTAAGTGTAGTTTAATTGGTAGCAACCATGGATATTGTGTGCAAGGGTCGGAGTTCGAACTTCAGATTTTCCACTTCTCCACATATAATTTGTGTGAATCTAACCATTAAACTACTTGACCAAAAAATATGTATGACCCAAATCTAAATTGATCAAAAAATAAGACTTAAACATGACTAATTATCTATTGTGTACTTATTTTTTAGCTTGAATTGAACATTTTTTAAAAGTCTACTTCGTATTAAGGTCTTCAATTAAGTTGAAATATTTTTAAATTGACTAATGGGCTAATATGTCATTGAGATCAAGTGTTCTCCTTTTAGATTTAACAGAATATTTAAAAGAGTCTTATTTAATATGATATCATATTTCAATTATATTTTAAAGAGTCTCACTTTTTAAGACAAACTAGAAAATTAAATATAATAATCAAAATCAAAATAATTATAATAATAAAAGTATTTATTTGCTCAAATTGACCAACCGGGTAGGCCTGAACCAGAGCTTTTTAGCTAAATAGTATTCTAAAAAACCTTAATTTTAGATATTTTTTTAAAAAAGATGGTATTTACCTTAGCTTCACGTAGGCTAGATTGTAGATTAGTGTCGGTCTCGCCTATTAGTGTCGGTCTATCTTATTTCATCCCTCTTTCGAGAAAATTGCTCTTCTCACTTCTGATTTTGATCATTCCCTTAATTGTTAACTCACGCTGAAAAATATCAAACGTGAGTTAACTCACGTTGAATTAAGGGAATGAGCAAAATCAAAAGTGACATGAGCAATTCTCCTCTTTTGAGACACACCAATTTAATGCATTATTAATTATTTATTTCAGACAAATTTTATGTTATTTGATAGAGTAATAATATTTGCATAACTATTTGATGACAATTTTCTTTCTCTTTTTTGCTATTGGTCAGCAACAAGAGAGAGAAGAGAAAGAAAACATATGATGGAAATATGAGAGAGAAAAATATTAAAAAATTGTCAAAAAATAGTTGTACAAATGTCAATGAGTTAAACTAGTTTTACAATCACGTCTAATGAATCCTAATGAAATACCTAATATGTTTTAGTTACTTTGAACTCGTGTTCACAAAGTACACAAACCTACATGTGTTTTTTATCTGATAATCGGAGGGTTGACAAAAAAAATAACACGGCAATTCCATGAGTTCACACTGGATGTCCAAGTCCGATGCATGTTTTTTTTATCACTAAACTAAACTTTTGGAGTTATTTTATTTTATTTTTTTACTTTTGGAGTTATCTATAAGAATACTTATACTTATTTAGAAGTTAAATACTATTGGCTCCTTTTAGTATTGAGTAATTAATATATTTCCTTATGTGTGTAAATATTTGTAAATAATGTGAAATTTGGAGAGATGGAAATGAAAGTGGAAGGAAGTTGAAGATTGAACAAAAAGAAGGGACAGCAAGGCACATGGCAGAGCAAAAATAGTTTATATAAATGGTTTAGCTTCCTTTACTTTAGCCTCACACACAAACAAATCTCACTTATTTCTTTCATTGGTTCATTTCATTTCTTCTTCCTCTTCTTCTCACTTTCCACCATTCCCCTGTTTTTTCCACATTCAAACACCATTGATACACACAGAACAAAACAAGGGTTTGTACCATTTTCATTCATTCTTTTTTATCTTTCTTTCATTGCTGTTTTATCTTAATTATTATCCTGATTCATATTTATGTAATTTCTCTTCTTCTAACAGATCCATTTGGATTTAGAAAGCTATTATCTCTGTTTTCCCCTGTTTTTTCTGTTTCTTTTTAGTATTTTTGGATCTCATAAACATTTATTTTGATGAGTTCATCATGTTTTTCTGACACCCTTTTAACCTTTTCACAATTATACAATCTAAACTCAAAGTGGGGTTCCAAGATTATTGAAAAAGATCCTTTCTTTTTTCTCTGATATCTCTGTTTTCTAAATTATAACCAATTAGATTGGAAAAACCAGAAAAAAAAAGCATTGCCACTGTTTCTTCATTTGTTGGAATCCTGTTTGGTTTTTTCAGTTAGTAACCATTTGTGTCCATAGTTCTGAATTCTGAACAGAAAACAGTAGATCAGAAACCACTGACAAAAAAAAAAACTCATGATAGAAACTTTTCGTACGTGTCAAGAAATGTTGATAATTACGTGATACGATTTACCTTATTTGTGTATAGGAATATTGTACAACATAGTGTGAGATCCAGCTTTACATTATGCTTATTTTTTGTTGAGTCAGTGATGGGGGCTATGTCCTAAATGGGTCCCAATGTCATGTGAACATAATAAAAGCAATTATGTGACATCAAATGTCAAGTAGCTGGTTTTGAATTTTGATTATGTCGGTAGTTATTATATTTATTGAATCAGATTTCATTCATTTATTTACCTTACTTTCTCACTTTCTCCCATGTTGTTTTAATGGTCGGTGGTGTGGTTTTATTCATTAGCTGGAATTAATCATTGATGACCTTATTTTTTGTTTTCGCTTTCCTTAAATTGGATCTGTCATTGGTATTTGTGTTATGTCTGTCACATTGATCTGGTTGGGGAACAGTGCTAGTTGTTTTCAGTATTGTTGTGTGTGTTCTTCTTGTTGTTGCAATTAATTCACCTCCTTTGTTGTTGTTCTTTAGTACTATTTCCTTGGTTCTTGTTCCTTTTCACATTGGTCTGATCTGAATAGTTTTTATAGTATTATCCTTCTTAGAGGTTGTGGCAATCGAAAAAATTTATGTCGTGGTTGTGCTGCAATCTTTGATATTGTGTCGAATTGGGTAATTGCAGTTTTAATTACGGTCGCGTGTTACATAGATACATAATTCTTGATGTTGCAGCACAGATCTCTTTTTAAAACCTTAGTGTAAATTCAGATCAAGTTGTTTTATCAAAGTGAATGAGACCATAATTCTAGATTTTGGTTCTTTGTTTGTTAGAGTGATTTTTTCATTAGTGATTACTATGATTGAGGAATGATATGTTTGTGGAGGAAGTGGCATTAGTATAGTTGAATTATACTGAAGTTTAGTTGTTCTTTTTGTGCAGATTGTTAGTGGAATAAAAATCTAGGATCATGAAGCATAAGGATGGAAAACTGATCCACCAGCCGAACAAGAACCGATCTCTGACTGCGGCGATCACTATCATTGTTCTGTGTGGTTTTTCTTTCTACCTTGGTGGAGTCTTTAAATCTGGAAACAATGGTGTTGATGTTATTAACACCATTCAGAAATCACTTGATTCACCTAAGCAATCCTCAGGTTCTTTGCAAATTAAGCCCTTTAGTTTCCCTGAGTGCAGCAATGATTATCAAGACTATACTCCATGCACAGATCCAAAGGTATTAATTAATACTACTGGTTTTCTACAAAAATTTTGATGTTTGGATTCTTTTATAGAAGAAAATTTCATTATTTTGTTGATTGAGTTTTGAGCATGGATGATTTTACAGAGATGGAGAAAGTATGGTACCTATAGACTTACTTTGTTGGAACGCCATTGCCCTCCAATTTTTGAGAGGAAAGAATGCTTAGTTCCTCCTCCACCTGGTTACAAGCCTCCAATCAGATGGCCAAAGAGTAGAGATGAATGTTGGTACAGGTATGTAATATATGGTTTATAAGTTAAAATATTCATAGTTTGAATTGATTTTAAGTTGCTTGCGACATTGATATAGACATTGTTGTTCAATTTTTTAAATTTGTGTTACTTGAATAAATGACAGGAATGTGCCATATGATTGGATTAACAAACAGAAGTCTAATCAGCATTGGTTGATAAAGGAAGGAGAGAAATTTCAATTTCCTGGTGGAGGTACTATGTTTCCTAATGGTGTTGGTGAATATGTTGATTTAATGCAAGATCTGATCCCAGGAATCAAAGATGGGTCAGTTAGAACTGCAATTGATACTGGTTGTGGGGTGAGTTTATCTTTCTTTTTACTTTTGGATAGTTATTTAGTTTCAATGGCTATGCGAATTGAAATTCTCCACACTCCTTAAACATTAATTACACTATGTAGCAGTCATCATACTTGCGTGTTTGGTGTCTAACACCGACACATCTAGTTAAAATCGGTCACTTTCATTTTATTTTATTTTTTGAATTATTATTGGTGCCTACGTGTTAGTGTCAATGTTGTGTATGGTGTATCTGTCAATTGATATCCACTTAACTCATATATGTTAGGTTGCTAGCTGGGGTGGTGACTTGTTGGATCGTGGCGTTCTAACAATTTCTCTTGCGCCAAGAGATAACCATGAAGCTCAGGTTCAATTTGCTCTGGAGCGCGGTATACCAGCAATTCTTGGTGTCATCTCTACACAAAGACTTCCTTTCCCTTCAAACTCTTTTGATATGGCTCATTGCTCTAGATGCCTTATCCCATGGACAGAATTTGGTAATTCTTCAATGCATTTTAAATTTTTCAGCTCTTAAAACAGATTCTTTTTTCTTTCTGTTTATGCAATGTTTTCATGAACTTTACCAGCATAATAAAACAGTTTCATTCATCTGAGTTATAAGTAATTTTCATAAACTGTCTTGTTTCGAGCTGATATAAGTTCAGTCGAAATTTTCATCCATTAACTGATGGGAATATTCATATCTTATGCTTTTAGGTGGAATTTATCTCCAAGAAATTCACCGAATTCTTCGTCCCGGAGGATTTTGGGTTTTGTCCGGTCCACCAGTCAACTATGAGCGTAGGTGGCGCGGATGGAACACAACGGTGGAAGAGCAAAGATCAGATTATGAAAAGCTACAAGATTTGCTCACATCAATGTGCTTCAAATTATACAACAAGAAGGATGACATTTATGTATGGCAAAAGGCCAAAGATAACGCTTGCTACGATAAGCTTTCTAGAGACACCTATCCTCCAAAATGTGACGACAGTCTCGAACCAGATTCTGCATGGTACACTCCGCTTCGCGCTTGTTTTGTTGTTCCAATGGAAAAGTACAAGAAATCAGGCCTCACGTACATGCCAAAATGGCCTCAAAGGTTGAATGTTGCACCTGAAAGGATTTCACTTGTTCAAGGTTCTAGTTCTAGTACTTTCAGTCATGATAACAGTAAGTGGAAAAAGCGCACTCAGCACTACAAGAAGTTGTTGCCTGATCTTGGCACAAACAAGATAAGAAATGTGATGGATATGAATACAGCTTATGGAGGTTTCGCTGCTTCCTTGATCAATGATCCTTTGTGGGTTATGAATGTTGTTTCATCTTATGGTCCTAATACACTCCCTGTAGTTTTCGATCGAGGCCTTATCGGTACCTTCCATGACTGGTATGTTTGAAAGTCTAAATATGAACCATAAGGTTATGTGTTTATGAATGTTTTTGTGTTATATCATATGGTTTTCTTTGGTAATGATCTGAATTTCATGATGTTTTGTGCTATTAGGTGTGAAGCTTTTTCAACATATCCTAGAACCTATGACCTACTTCATGCTGATGGATTCTTCACTGCTGAAAGCCACAGGTGAATATGCACTAAATCAATACTTCGATTTTGACAGCTTAATTAATCACTTCTTAAATAAGTATTAATAATATAAACACTTATAATAAGATGGTCAAACTGTTCCAATGTATAGGTTATACGTTATTTTCTTAAACTATCACGAGGAGCATGCTGAAAACAGCTTATCAAATCACAAGTTAATTTTATAAGTTCTGTTGAACCCTTTCACAGTTGCTTTTGTTATAAGATAAGGGGCTGTTTGGATTGGCTTGTTTGAGCTTATCTACTGGCAAAAACACTTGCAAGACTGTTTGAGAGAGCTTTTCGAAACAACTTATAACATGTCAATAAGTTGTTTTTAGTTTATTTCTATAAGCTCTCTATTATAGCATATGTAAACAAGTTGACTTTATTTTATCTTTTATAATAGAAAGAGCTTATACATAAGCACTTATATGATAAAATCTTATGCTATAAGTGCTTAATTAGGCTGTTTATCCAAACTTGGCCTAAATAAGATTTTCAAAACGCACTCGTTGTGAGATCGCTCTAACGATGGCTGTTACTCTGCAGATGTGAAATGAAGTATGTAATGTTGGAAATGGACCGGATTTTGCGACCAGGCGGGCACGCTATAATCCGAGAGTCAAGTTATTTTGCAGATGCCATCGCAACTATTGCGAAGGGTATGAGATGGATATGTCACAAAGAAAATACCGAGTTTGGTGTTGAGAAAGAGAAGATATTGGTATGCCAGAAAAAGCTGTGGCAACCATCCAACTCAGGATCAAGATGACAAACTCATGAAACTGTGCAGCGGTAAGAAAGAGTGGCTTATCTAGAAATCGTAATTCCAGAAGTAGAGAAACAAAGGGAAACGAATTCAGAGCCACTCTTAACAAAAAGATTGATTCATTCTTATTATATAATATACACACGCCAAGAATCAGTCAAGTTTCAAATTTTTATCAAGTGAAGAAAGTAGTAACTCAATAATTCTGATTTTGTTAAGTTATATATAGAAAATTTTCTTATAGATAATTTATTCTTTGCATGGGATTAAATGTATAAGGTGTACCACTCTTGTTTATCTATTTTTTTGTTGTTGTGTAATATTCAACTTCCATGTGATTCATGTGAAGAATTGAAAGTTCCAAATCCCACAGAAAGCATAGAATATGATATGCAATTTATACATTACTTTATAATCTCATGGTCATTTATAATTCAAGGTTGCATTATGTTGATTGATTTCACCTTAAGTTTGTGACTGGAATTGTCATAGATGGATGTGAGAATGAATGTGAAACGGTTAACATTGTTATTTTATTGGTAAAGTTAGTTGTGTTACATGGTACACACAACATTGAAATTCAACGTTGTAAAATCCTCAATAAATCGACGATTTGAATTGTGTTTTATAAATCTTTTTGTTCAATTAAGCCCTTGTAATCTTTTACAGTAACTCATAAATATTTGAAAAACCTTTTAACTTTGGATAGTAATAGTAGTTCTGAAACTCACTAATATTGATGATGTGCACTTGAGGTACCAGATGCAAGATGCCAATTAGTGAGCAGAACTTGATGTACCATATGGATTTCAACACTTGATGCCAAATCACTATCGGATGATCTTGTAAAATTCAGTGAATTGTTTTTTATGACATTAATCTGCGTGTTTGAGCAAACATCGGATGATAAATTGTTCTCTAATATATTTTGTTATCATCAAAATAATTACGAGCCATTGTTTCCGGACCAACTGGGTTTCAACAACCTTCTCCTTTTGATGATGACAGATACATAGGTTGATGAACAATTTTCCTTTTTAGAAAAAATATTTTGATACAGATTAATGCAGTATGTTATTAGATGCTATGATCATTTACTATAAGTCAATGTCGATATAATGTAGTTTGTGTTTCATCTTAAGTTTGTGACTGAAGTTGTTATAGATTATTTTTTTTTGGTGGTTCTTTGATTGAAGTTGTTATAGATTGATTGTGTTTGATTGAATGTGAAACGGTTTATATTGTTTACTTTCACATTGGTTTTGTTAGTACACACAAGTCAACTGACACAACATTGAAATGACATTCGAGCCAAAGTATGTTACTGAACTAAGAAACATCAGATTCAATGCCGACATGAAATTTGCAATCTTGCAAATTCAACCTTAATTTGCTTTGTTTAAGTGTCCATACTAAGAAAGCAATCTGCTCCATATTATTTTTTTAAAAAAATACACATAATTCTATAAAAAGGTCAAATATGTTTTTTATCTCTATTCCCTCAAAAAAAAATTGTTTTTGATATATATAAAATTTTGATTTTGTAAGTTTAGTCCTTACTTCTTTCAAAAAAAAATTAGTCCTTATTTAATTTTAATAGGTTTTTTAATTTCTATAAAAAAAAAATTGCACTTAACTTTAGTCTCTACTAAATTCAAATTTGTTTAATTATGTTTAAACTCTCAAGTTTTCTAACAATTTTTTGCAGATGAGATAAGAACATTATTAAAAGTTACTCCACAAAATTTGATTTCTACATCCAAATTTTTGTTACTTTTATCTTGAATTTTTTTGTTAAAAAATCATATTTAATTCATTTCATGATAAAAAAAATCTAAATTTTAGTAAATGAAACTTTCGTAATGTTCTAAATTTGTCCAAGAAAATCGTTCAAAAATTTAAGGGTTTAAAGATAATTAAACAAACTTTATATTAGTAGGGACTAAAATAACATATAAATATTTTTTGTAGGACTAAAAATACTATTAAAATTAAGTAAGGACTAGACTTAGAAGTTTTCAATTTGATAGGGAACAAAAACATATTTAACCCTTCAGTAAATATATATTTTTATGAAAAAGTGGTTTTTTTCTTTTGGAAACACATATACAGACCCGTCCTTGAGGAGGTGCAAATAGCTCAACCGAGTTGAGCCTCCAAATGTGACGGGCCTAAAAAAAATTGTAGCCAATACCCACCCCCTCCCTCCACTCAAAGGAAAAAAAAAAAGTTCTTGCTTCTTCTTTCTTCCAACATTAACACTACCTCTTTCTTCTTCTTAATCTCTCTCGTGTCCCTCTCGACCAACATCTCTCAGCCGCGCGCCGCCACACATGCTAGTAACCACCACCAATCCAACCTCCGTCTATCCTCTAGACTCTAGTTCTCCTTTTTGGGCAAGAATTCGATGTTATCAAACCATCTAATTTGTATAATCACATAGTCATTCAATTTGAAAAGCTATTTCAAAGAATCACAACAACTGTTTCTTTTTTGCAGAATTTTGTTTTTATTTCATTAGGAGTCTATTTTTATTATCAGAGTCGAGCCTCTAATTTCACAGACGAAAACGAATCTGAAAGGAAGATGAACAAATCTGGATCTGTTCTTGTGTTCTTCAATTTGATAAAAAAAAAAATTCTTCAATTTGAGAATTTGGGAATAAAAGAACAAATTATGGTTTCTAATTTTATTCCCCCAATTATTATTTTTTATTTCAATATTAATTTCTAATTAAATTTTATGATATTTTATTGGTGGATTCTAGGGTGAGGGATCAATTAAGTCCCTCATCGGTGGACCACTATGAATAGTAATTAAGAGTCATTAGATTAATTAAGTACATATATCTTATTATACACCATATACACTAAATTGCACCTCTCTTCCTTTTCTTCTCCCTCGCGTCTCTTCCCCCTTTGCTGCTCTACTCCCTTTGGAGGAAAGTGAGTCGGATGATTGACAAAAGAGGAACATTGACTCCATCCAATTCATGTCCCCACATCTTGAGCCTGAGATTTCTTTCTTTTATTTCTTTTTTATTGTATTGCTACACTTTTTTTTTGGGAAGAGATATGGTTCCTTCAAAATAGATTGCAATGTTAAATGATGGTGGTTCACACTTTAGACTTGTATTTAACATTGGAACATGAAATCAGACATTTGGGATTTTCGAAATTTCCAGAAAATTCATCTTTTCTATTCTCTAATAATCATTGTTGTGGGAATCTGTCATTGTTCTTGTGCAATATAGTGTTTTACGTTTCATGGATTAATTTGTCAATGAATAATTTGTTGTTGTTCAAGGGGATAGATTTTGATGAGGGTGATGGCTTGATTTTGGGCAGAGGATGGTGGTGTCTAGAGATGACAGGGAAGAGAGGATCTAGTGTCATTTTGATTTATAATAAATCTGGACGGTTGATTAAATCTAACAGTATTTTTAACATGGTCCACCAGTAAGGGACTTAATTGGACCCTCATCTTAGAATCCACCTATTTTATTATATAATTTTTAATTAAAATAACATGAAAATGAGGTGTCAAATTATGTACCATATAAACAATGACATGTAGGATCCATATCAGTAATGAGCATGCCACTTTATCATGATAGTAGGGTGATCAATTTTTTTTGTTGACTTTGAAACTAGAGGGATCAAAATGTTGGTTTTAAAAAACGGGGTATCAAAATTAGAGGGATCAAAATTGTATTTAAGCCTATATTTCTTTCCTCGCGTTTTTTGATGTAAATATTCATTGGTATGCATTATTAGCATAAATTATTTTAAGAGGAATGCTAGCAACATTCTCTTTTGAACACTCTCTCTAACACTCACTATTTCATTGGATGAAATTTATGCATGTCCCACCACTTTGTGTGGGTTCTATTTCCAAAGTGTACACTCACAATGATTTAAACTAATAAAAGAGTGAGTGTTAGAGAGAGTGTTCAAAAGTGAGTGTTGCTAACATTCCTCTTATTTTAAAGGAAGGTTCTCAGCTAGAGGTGGAAATAAGATGTTCAAACCTGGTATTTGTTTTTTTATTTTTTTCAAAATGTTTAAACTTGGTCTTGTAAGGCCTATGTTTGATATAATCTTAAAATTCAAGACAATTATTTGTTATAGGTTTATTTTTGAGTTCAAATCTCGCCTTTTTGAAAGTCTACTATAACATGTAAGTTTGATCTATTTCATTCAAATAAATAATCTAACACATCTTTAATTAAACTAATGAGCTAATAGGTCAATGAGATTAAGTTATGTTTTGAAATTTAACATGATATTTAAAGAATATGACTTTATATCACAATCTATTTCAATTATAGTTTATAAATATATTTAAATATGTGAAAAGTTAATATAAGTTAATATGCTTGGGTTAAAGAAAATATTTTTTGTAAATAAAATGAAATGTTTAATGTAAATATTTTTTGTAAACAATCTAATAAAATAAGAGTACTTATAAAATTAAATTACTCATATTGTCATGTGAATACAATTCAATTGGTAAATTCAATGATGTTAATATGTGAGTCTAACTACTAGACCAAAAAAATGTATTCATATTTTCTTTAAAATATTCTCTTTTTGTCATGAAGTTTGCTATTTTTAGCTATGAAGATTTTAAAAAAAAATCTTAGCCTTATCTATTTACAAATCTTGTCTAAACTTAAAGTTTTAAAAAATAAATTAGCCTTGTCTATTTAAAATATAAATAAAAGGGATTTACTTTTCTAACCTCGTGGGTTTCCTCGCGCGCCCTATTTTTCCCAAAATGCTCTTGAGTTTCCGGATTTTATAATCCGGAATGGTGTTTTCTTTTGTTAAAGGGTGAAAAATGAGTAACGGATTTTTTCGGATTTTGTAATCCAGAAACTTCAAAAAATAGGGCGCGTTACATGATGTTTCTGGATTACATAATCCGGAAACCCCCTAAACACCATTTTTCAAGGTAACACAGTTCGGATTATATAATCCGAATTGTATTATCACAAATTCTAAACATGTTTGTAACACAGATAGTCATTTTAGGGATAACATTAATCTTCCTAACTCTCATTCTTCTGTTTTGAGTCATTGTTACCTGTTCTTAGTCAAAAATCGGGTTTTCGAGCTACTTGATCGGATTAATCTGAAACTTCCAAAAATTCAAGGACCATCACTCCCATAGAAGGGACTTCTTACGGGACTCCGCCCCTCAAAATCCAAAATTCCATCGTTTAGACTCATTTTTCATTTTATTTAATTTTTCATATTCTCAGAAAAATCCGAAAAAATCTGCATTAGTTTAATTTGATTTTTAGAATTTTTTGATGCTATTTTTATATTTTTATGATTTTATTTGATGGGTTTTTAGCATTTTTTTACTTAGTCTTTTTGTTGTTTTTAAAAGAAAAACTCAAAACTGCTGAAATGTGAGAGAGTCTGATGACTGATTATACATAAGAATCGTGGGATTATAAAATCCGAAATAGTAAACATGAGTCCGGATTTTAAAATCCGAAATGCAAACGAGCATTTTTAGAAATTTTACAAGGCGCATGAGAAGGCCATAGGATGGGAAAAGTAATTCCCTAAATAAAAATCTAATCTAAACTTAAAGAAGACTCGAATGTAAGCCCATATCAGTCCCTCCCTCATGTTTCCACCCTATTCTAAGCTTATGGGATACTATAAGTTATTAAGATATGCATCTTCAATATGCTATTCTTAATCGGAGTTTTTAACTTTTTTTAATTCAGATTGTTTTTTTTAAGAAGGCAAAATGAAATATAATAAATCAACAAGAGTGATTTATCTCGCACAAAATGTGTAAAAGAGAATCACTCAACAAAATACAATGTTAAGTATCTGAAGCCATATAAACACTACGAAAAAATAAAAAGAAGAAAGCTACTCCATAACACCCTTACATAATAAAATGTCCCGCCACCAATCATTATAACTGAAAGCGGAAGTGAGCCTATTAGCTCTGAGCCATAAAAAAAGACATAAATTTGACATTGTCTATTAGCTTTGAGCCTTAAAAATCTTGTTGTTTCTTTCTTTCCAAACAACCCAAACATAAACATGCCAGATTACTTTGAGGAAAGAATGTGAAAATGGTGGTAACCCCGTCATATGACCAAACTGATGAAGATGATTACAAACGAGTCTGGAGCAATAAAAGATACGTCGACCAAGTGATATAAATGATGCCACAAGCTTCCAAAGATATCAAATCAAAAAAGAAGGTGAACCGCTGTCTCAAGGGAGCCGCACCCTCCAACGGAAAAGGTGTCATCATGACGAAGGACTTTCCGACGCAGAAGATTGTCTTTAGTTGGAAGTCTATTGCGAAAGAGTCGCCAGACAAGCACTGAAACCTTTAGCGAAACTTGCTTCAGCCACAGTGCATCAAATAGACCACGCTCCTGGGGTGCATCATACGGCGTAAGATACTTGTAAGTCCCCTTAACGGAATAACTGTTAATAGGATCAAGAACCCACCGCCATCTGTCTAGAATATGATCCTGCAAAACAATATTATGCAGCAAAGTGGAACAATATTTCAGATTGTATTGCAACTTAGTTTACTAAATAGACTTATTCTAAGAAATTGGTCTAGCTGTATAAAGATAAATTAGATTCATATATCTTCTAAAAACGAGGTAAATGTAAATATTTTTGTAAGTTTTTTTTTGAGTCGTAATATTTTTTCTATTTTAGATTGAGACATCGTCCCTTAACTTTGTTTTTTCTTAAAATAAATGAAAGTATATTATTCTCAATTTTGTTGTTGAAGAAATTAGATTATTCTCAATTTTCCTTCAAAAAGATTATTCTCAATTTAAAAAAAGATCGCCCAAAAATGAAAAATTAGCTGTCCATAACTTTTTTTAACTAAATAGACATCCTAAAAAACCCTTGACTTTAATTGTTTTAAAAAATAGTCTGACCTAACTTGAATATGATTTATGTTGGGTCTATACTCGTATCTTGTAGCCTCTTCTATTAAATCCTTACTATATGTGTCATCCCCATTGAGTTACACCTAAGAGCACACGTTGGAGAGTCGTGGCAATGTGACATGGCTGCAATTGTCACCTGAAACATATATTTTCACAGCCACCCACCACCAAATGAATATCTCCAATTTCTATTTCTTTGAGCTTCGTAACCACAAAGCAATCCATTATTATATTAGTATAATTAAAGTAATAATATTATCAATTATTTGATAAATAAAAAATTGCAGAAAATATCATTATCATTTATCAATTTGTGTTAAGATAGGAATAAAAATATATAAATTAGTGAGGACCAAATTAATAGGATAAGATAGATAGAATATAATGAAAATGGATTGTCATTATTCATACGACCTAACCAAAACAGCCAATCACCTAATAGCCAGTGAGTGGCCACTGACCTGACCGAATTTTATCCGTTCAGTTTCTGGTCCCAAATTCCACAAGACATTCAACATATACTTTCTTCCAAGCAAAATGCTTCTTCTTCTTTTTTACGTACTTCAGCTAGACAAATGTTACTTCCAGTTCCAATATATTTACCGAAAGAAATGAAATAAACATTTTTACTAATAGGAATTTGAGAAAATAACGTGATATTTTGTTGGGTCATGAGAAAGTTTGAAAATCATCACATTTAACTTTGAACAACTACACAAATGGTACTATTTGATACCACATTTCAACTCACAACCTTAAAACTTTAAATATAGAGTTCACTCACTTGTAAATATTGTTCAACAACTTATTTTTCATCCAATACGAAACTCTTATTCATACTTAACACACTAGCAATCTCTACTTCAAGTAAAATTCCATCAATTCATTCAGGTATGTTTTCCCGCAAACAGAAATTTTTCATCTGCACACCGTCATTGACGCTACATCAATACAATACGACGATTTACCATCATTGTCTAAAAGACTTTTGATAGAAAGAGTTTGTCGAACTATCAACTCTGACATGTCTTAAAACAACCACACAAGTTAAATTAGACAACACAATTCAACCAAAAATCTTTATGCATTAAGCATATGATACCCACACTTCTTTTTTGATTATATTGTTCAACATTTGCACTTTTATTTCAGGTGAAACTCTTCCTCGCATTTGACATACCAATATATTTTTACTTTAATCATAGTTTCTTTCTATGAATTAAAATGGTAGAAGCAGGACCAAACATACAAGAGTCTTCTGGAATATAAAATACCAGCTTCTTCATTTTTAATGCTTGTTTCCTTTAATTTTCTTCTAAATAAAATTACATTTTTGTTTTTTGAGGGGTTATATACGAATGTGTTTGTTGCAAGGTAATAAATTACATTCCTTAAAATGATATTTTCATGAATGAATAACATTAATTCCTACCCATGTGTTTGATAAAAATTTAGATTACCTGAAAATGTTTTAGAAATTACTTATTTAAAAAAGTAAAAATGGAAATAAATGTGAGTGGCAGTGAGAATTTATAGCAAGTTATTCTCATTAACATTCTTGGGAACAAATTTTCAAACTTGAAACAAAAAAAAAATCCAAAACTTGAAAAAAAAAACATGTGAATGTTGCATTTCTAACTCAAGAATGATATTACAAACCTTGAAACAAACACGCCTATATTTTTTGATTTATAAAGGACAATCATTTATTTTATGATATCACATTATCAATAAGTCTACAATTGCTTTTTACATAAAAATGTTACCGTTAGATAATGATTAAAACTTTGCACCAATAATATAACAAAAAAAAAAAGCTTATTATTGCATTATATTTAAGAAGAATATCTCATGAATTTACTTGAGTTGGTCTAGTTGTATTGACTTGGGATCTGGGAGTGTGTTCTTCCTCGAGGTCTCAGGTTCGATTATCGCTGGTACCAATTTAGGTGGGTTAATTTAAATTCTTAAAAAAAAGAATATCTCAAGAATATGCCATATTTGAAGTTATTATTCAAATTATACTATATTAGGAATCATTAATGTTTCACAAATAAATATTTTATATTCCCCTAAAAAATATATTCTATTTAAATTAAAATTGAAGTGTCCCCTTGAACATATTATTTTTTACTTATTCATTTTAAAATAAATTTTTAGTCACTAGATTACTTGATAAGAAATAAAATCAATGTGTGTCAAACTTATTTTTATTTGGGGTTGTGATCTCATCCTTGCTCCTAGTCTTCATTACATTGCTGAAAATCCTCTTCTAGTGATTTATTTGTTGATAAATTCTTAGCTGTTTTGAAGTTTGTTCGAGTATAGATAACGTGTAAGCAAACTTAAAGGCTAGGTACGGGGAGGAGGGAGGGAGGTTGAAAAAGGGTGGTCGAGAGAGCTCTTTGTGGTGGCGGGTGATGTGTGGTGTCCTTTATGGTGTCGGGTTGGTAGTGGGGAGTTGGTTTGAAGATAACGTTCGCAGGGTAGTTGGCGGAGGAAGAGATACTTGTTTTTGGACTGACAATTGGGTGGGTGGAGTTCCCCTACGGGTTCGTTTCCCCACCTTTTTGAGTTGGCTGAAAACAAGTGCGCGAAGGTGGAGGATATGGAGTGGCGCGGGTGGGGGGAGGGGGGGTGATGCGTGGGGATGGCGTAGGCGCCTGCATGCCTGGGAGGAGGAGAGTGTCAGAGAATGTTCTATCATATTACATGATGGCGTTTGCCTTGTTTGCTTTCATGGATTATATAATGACTTTTCTTGTTCCTATGTATGTATGTATAAGAACAATTGTTCTATATTCCTTCAAAAAAAAAAAAAAAAAAAAAAAAAAAAATTATTATAAAAAAAAATAAAAAAAATAAAAAAAAAAGAACAATTGTTCTATAGTCACAGTTAAAAAATATTTAGACATACTTATATCAAATAAAAAAAAATTTAAAACAAAGACTGTGTATAGATAGAGAAACCTTGCAAGAAAAATAACGAGAATGTTGAATAACAAAGTTACGAACTTGCGTGGAAAGACATAAAATCAAGAGAAGATATGATGAGGATTTTTTTTGGTGGCCGGAATTCGAATCCTGAACCTTACATATATTATGCATTGTCCTTACCAATTGAACTAAGCTTACATGGGCAGATATGAAGAGAATTAGTAGTGGTAGATCAACATGCTGAGAGGCCGATAAATATATATTTTTTTGGGTGGAGTAACTGAAGTCTAATAAATAAATAAATACTTTAATTTGGTCAAAAAAATACTTTGAAGAATCCAATAAATATAAATGAATACTTTATTTGTAAAAAAATTAAATAAATACTTCAAGTTTGTAAATTTTTTACTTAAAAAGGCTATCAATACTAGAGTTTAATTATTGTACATTGAATAATTGTGCTTTTTGATAAACATTTTTATCTTTTTTTTTTATGGAAAAACATTTTCATTAATTTAAGTATATTATCTTATATTACATTTTGACATATTTAAATATATTATTATAAAATAAAAATTGTTATATAAAGTAACATTCTTCTAATATGATGTTAAATTTCAAAATAGAACAAAATCTCATTGATCTATTAGTCCTCAATCTATTTAATCATTCGTCACATTGCTTGTTAAATATATATAAAAAATACTTTACTTGTCAAAACAATAAATAAATACTTTAACTTGGGAAAAACTATTTTGAAGAATCCATTAAAAATGCAAAATCTCATTGGCGAGTCTATTTAAATGTTTGTCATATTACTTACTTATTAAATATATTAATAAAATGCTTTACTTGTCAAAACAATAAATAAATACTTTAATTTGGTCAAAAAACATTTTGAAGAATCCAATAAATATAAATAAATACTTTATTTGTAAAAAAAGTAAATAAATAGTTTAATTTGAAAAAAAAGACTAGAAGATTGAGTAATTCACTTTGTTTGAATTAAGAGTTGAAAAAGTTAACGAGTTAAAAAACCAAAAAGTTCAATTATAGCCTAAAATAAGCTAACATGAAATTCGCTTTAAGTAGATTTAGATATCGCAACATATCTTTTTTTATCAGGTTAATTAATGATTGAACCTACACACGTTAAATATGAAAAAGTGGAGAATCGAGGTTTGAACTCTAATCTTCGTATATTATTGTTTTTATAACTACCAAGTGAGCTATAAAAAATCTGGTTATCCAAAGTTTGGTTAGGAGGTATGTAAAGTTTAATAAAAAATTGTTCAATCTATGAATCAAACTGAGCTTCTTCTCGACAAATGTTATTCGATAGAATTGACTAACCATTTAAACTCGATTATTTTGCTTGATTTCCAACAATAAGTCTATGATTAGTAATATACGCCATCTGGTCACATTCATAAGCAAAAAGGACTTTTTTAAGTAAGAAAAAATAACATTTTAGATACATTGAATAACTAATATATCTTAGCTAAAAATATGTTCGGATACATTAATTATTCAATAAATCTAAAAAGTTATTTTTACTTGTAAATATAACCGAAAAAGAATAGTAGATCAGACTTAGGTCTCACAAAACTTTTAACGAGTTTGGAATTGGCAGTATACATAGGTGATAGGTGGAGTTGAAGACAAGAAAGAAGGGAAGGCGGTGAGTAACACAACACAACACAAGGCATATACTAGTGGCATATAAATTAGGTTATATATACCTCAAAATTCTTTATTCTATTCCTTGGTCGGTACGAAGCGTAACGAACAGAGAAAAAATCACAGAGAGAGAAGAATTAGGTTTTCGTTTTCGAAGAAGAAGCTCTGGATTCCACCTCTTTCCGTCCTTCGAGGCGGTGGTTATACTGCTTATTCTTCAGGTTTTTCTCTCTCTACATCGATCTTTTTTTAATTTTTTTTTCAGATCCGATTCGTTTTCGTTTTGATTCTTCCGATTTTGTTTTTGTAATCGATCTGATTCAATTATTTTATCAATTGAATTTGTTGAATTTGGTTTTAAGCGATTCAGTTGATGTTTTTGTGATTTTGTGTTAATTAGGTCTTGTATATTGGATTCTGTATGGTTAAATTAGTTGAATACTTATTAGATTCTATAGGATTTGGTGTTAGTTAAGGTTTGTATATTGGATTCTATGTGTTTTCAATTCGTTGATACAACAATGAATTGAATTTTAATTATTTCTCGATATTATATCATTTTGCCTTATTGGTGAGAAAATTCTTGTGTGTTTACCCCGTATATGAAAATTTTCTGCTTATGGAATTTGATGCATTGTGGTTATTACCTTTGGGGCCAGTTTGGATTGGCTTATTTTTTAGTTAATGATAAACAACTTATACAAATAAATAAGCTTTTATGTTAATTCATAAGTTCGCACTAACCAAAACACCAAAATTGTAGCTTGATAAACTGTTTTTTCATGAACTACCTCGACAAGCTTATGAATCATACATAAAAGCTTATTGACTTACATAAGCTGTTTTACATAAGCTAAAAAATAAGTCAATCCAAACGGGCCCTTATATATTCCATGTTTTGTCCTTAAATTGCACTGTTAATGTTTGTTTTATGGTGTTTTAAAATCTTATCAAACACCATCTAAAGTAAATCCTAGAGCTACTTCGTCAATTTCGGAATTTAGTTTCTAGTTGGTGCACAAGATTCTCATGCTGATTATTTGTTTTTTTTGTTTCCTTAAAATTTCAGATCTCGCACAAGATTTTTTGAAATTTAACTGTTATTGATATGTTATGTAAGTGTAAATGCAATCAATCTTAATTGGCACACTTGATTACTTTTTTTAATAAGAACTCTGTTTTATTCCATGTTTTGTAGAGTTATTTTTTTCTTGGTCATATTTCATATTTCTTATGAGATGTTGGACACCATTTGAAAATATGTATTTTGGACTATTAGGGCCAGTTTGTTTGGGCTTTTTTTTTTCATTTTTTTAATTTATTTTTGGAGTGTTTGTTTCAGATTTTTAAAAAAAAACCATTTTTAGTCTCAAAATGAAAAGCTATTCCAAGTAGCTTTTCAAAAATCTATTTTTTACTAAATACAATGAGCTCAAGTGTAAGAGCTTCAAATCTTAAAAAATGATTTTTATGTTAGTAAACAAACAGAAATAGCTTTAGATTTTGTTTAAAAATCTTTAAAAAATAAATCTCTAGATTCTTTTAACTCCAAATCTATTTTTTTTAAAGCTGAAACAAACACACCCTTAATCTAACCATCTGTGCTTTGGCCATCTATTATCGCAGGGTTGACTGGATTTGAATATACAAGCTCGTGACTTATATTCTGAAACATGGAGGGAGTTTATTTCTCGACAAATTGCTACCAGCATCGGTTTTTTGCATTCCAAGAAGTGCTTGATTGGCGAGTTTTCATCCTTGGCAATTTTATTCTTGTTTCCTTTGTCAATTGCACTTAGTGTTCTGTTCCCCTTCAATGATCAGCAAAGGGTACGTGATGCTATCTTATTCTGATACAGGTGCTGCATCTTGCACTTGTACAAGTAAGCATTTATTCTTATACTTCTATGCAAAACACCAGTCTGAAAAGTTAGTTTATTGACAAATGTTCCTTTGACAGTGCATTGCTGACCCGACATTTAGTTAAAACTTCTGTGGAATCTTCTTCCAGGGTAAGAAGTCTATCTTGAGGAACCTCTATATAACATCATAATAACCTGTTTCAATGTGATTAAATTTAACTCCCCCATGTTTTCTTTACAGGGCTTAAGCATAGTCTGGTCACTGAATATTGGATTCAGCCTGCATCTTTGAGTGAAATATTTGCATCAAATCAGTACAGACTGTTGTCATTGGCAATTGTCTCCGTTTTGCTCTTGATCTGTATTTTTGGTGACAACATCATTTACCCAAAAGTTCTGAAATGAATCCTATAATAGATTAGATGAAGTAGATGTTATTTCAGTCCTGAAGTCTTTGGTCACTGTGGTTCTACCTAGTGATTAATGCTATTGCATTGATCAAACAGTTTGATGGGACCTGGGAAGTGGCAGTATGATCTGTGGTACTTGTTCGCTTCTACCACCTTTGTCTTGCAACCATAACAAAAGTGGGTCTACTACTAAATAAGCCAGTGCAGTGCTTCCATCAGAAAGTTTCTGTTTCTGTGACCTTTGTCTTGCAACCATAACAAAGCCCGGGTCTATTACTAAATAAGGCTGTGTCACCCTTCCATCAGAAAGTTTCTGTTTCTATGCCCTCTTCTGACATGACAGAATATTGACGGTGGATTTTTCTGGACCAGCAGGAACTTGTTAATATTTTTATACATAGAGCATCATCTACAGATAAATGCTTTTTATCTTATTATTGTTTACATCTGTTGAATAAAGGAATTGTTGCTTTGAGTTTTGCGGGAAAATGGAGAGGTGATTCATTTTCTGAAGAAATTACTAATTTTCTCATTTACTGTGGACTATTTTAACATTTTTCCTTGACACTTTAGGTACAAAATAATCAAGGAAGTTGGTGATGGAACATTTGGGAGTGTCTGGAGAGCTATTAGTAAGCAAACCAGTGAAGTTGTAAGTATGATTTACTGGTATGATGTAGTGTTCTCTATTTGAAGTGACATTTTTGTCCTAATCAGTTACAAAAATTGCAGGTTGCGATCAAGAAAATGAAGAAGAAATATTACTCCTGGGAGGAGTGTGTAAATCTAAGAGAAGTCAAGGTATTACTTAATACTTATCTTTCTGGAGCCCTTGTTGTTGTTATGTGTTATTATATTCTTTTGTATTTAGTCTCTGATCTCTTGTTTCCCTTGTTGGCAGTCTTTACGAAAAATGAACCACCCAAATATTGTGAAACTGAAGGAAGTTATTCGAGAAAGCGACATTTTGTACTTTGTTTTTGAGTACATGGTGAGTGACTAAACTTTTTTGTCGAGAGCTGAATTGGCCTATACAAAAGATCTAATATGTTATTTCTGTCAATTTTTGGGTGATGCAGGAGTGCAACCTATACCAACTTATGAAAGACAGGGAAAAACTGTTCTCTGAAGGTGAAATTAGAAACTGGTGTTTTCAAGTTTTCCAAGGTCTTGCTTACATGCATCAGCGTGGTTACTTCCATCGTGACCTTAAACCTGGTACTTATTCATGATTTTGCTTTTGTCATATCATATGCTAATTGGTCATGCTATCAAAGATATTTTGTATTTATCTAGCTTTGTTAAAAATGTTTTGTTGTTTTGACTCGAGCATGATGTTCTTCGCAGAAAACTTGCTGGTTACTAAGGATGTTATCAAAATCGCTGATTTTGGCCTTGCACGAGAGATCAATTCACTACCACCCTACACTGAATATGTCTCCACACGATGGTATGTACCTTAGACTTGCAATAGATGCATCGTCTTGCGTTGGATATTGAATAACATATAAACATATATGATTGTCTTTTACTAGGTATCGTGCTCCTGAAGTGCTGCTTCAGTCTTGTATCTATAGCTCCAAAGTTGGTAAGTGTCTGATGTTAAATATTATGCCATCTATGATCTTTGATAATTTGTTTCTTGCAACAATGATGATGAGTATCATGCTACTGCTTCACTCATCAATTAATTTAATTTTTCACTTGTAGACATGTGGGCAATGGGTGCTATAATGGCTGAGCTGTTCTCTCTCCGACCTCTTTTTCCAGGAGCCAGGTACTGGCCGCACTTCCACACCCTGATAACTTCACAAATGATGGGTTTTTATCTTTTTTAGTTTGTTTTTATTTTAAAATAACACACTTCAGTTTTACAAAATTATTTATTATTTTTGAATTTATTTGTTTTAAAAAAAATTAGATATGCAGAAAAAGCCCAATATTTAGCCTTTTACTAGCTTCTCAAAATAACTCATGCATTAAATGGAAGAGCAAGTAAAAAATATTTGTTAGAATTGTAACCAAAGAAAAAGCTGTAAGGTGGCTTTTCAAGATATTCTCATGCAACAGATGAGAAAGTAAAAAGTTACTTTTTATAGTTGTAAATAACAAATACGAAATAGTTTCTGCTAAAATGAATAACTTATGATGCCACTAATCACTCCAGCTAAAAAATATGGTTGCAAATTATGTTATTTTATTATGCTTTTAAGTAGAATTGTGCTCTAAAGCAACGATGTTACACCTGGATGTTGGATATATGAACTTGAACTTGTCACTTCACTATGGTTCATGCAGCGAGGCAGATGAAATCTACAAAATATGTGGTGTGATAGGCAATCCGACCACTGAATCATGGGCCGATGGACTCAAACTTGCAAGGGATATTAATTATCAGTTTCCACAGGTTAAAATTCTCTACATGTTATTTGCTATTTTTGGTAGTTAGCTTCTGCAATGGTAATTGTTAAGTTTAATCTGGTGAGACTCAATTAACGCTCTATTTGGCACTTCATATTAAATCCCTATTGTGAATGCTATCTACAGCTTGCTGGCGTAAATCTTTCTGCTTTGATCCCATCTGCAAGTGATCATGCAATCAGCCTTATCCAAGTAAGTAGTTTTTTTGTGTGGATTAGCTATTTAAACCACTTATCAACCAATACTGTGCGTGACATTTTCCTGTTCTCTTGTTTTCTATTTATATCAGTCACTTTGCTCCTGGGATCCCTGCAAGAGGCCAACAGCTTTAGAGGCCCTTCAGCATCCTTTCTTCCAGGTAGTCTATTAGCTGTTCATGATTTGTTGTCTATCTTTACTGAATTCTATTTTTTTTTTCAATTTGTAAGCTGTTTTACTCATACGCTTCTTTATCTGTTGTAGAGCTGCTTTTATATCCCCCCATCTCTTCGCTCCAGGGCAGTAGCGAGAACTCCTCCACCTGGTTAGAATCATTTATTATTACTGTTTTGTGGGCACAGTTATTGTTCAGTTGTGTGGAGTTTGTGATTGTCTTTTTTTCTTTTTCTTTTTCCCTTTCTTCCAGCTGGAACCAGGGGAGCACTGGATCAGCAAGGGGTCAAGAGGTATCCCGGTGCTTTACCCAGTTCAAAGCCCACCAACTATTTTTCATCTCCGAAAGTTCAGCCTTCTTCAGGTTATCCCATTGATCTTTCATATTTATTGATTAGTTCTATAAATGTATGCATCATAAATTGATTCCCTTGGGTCTGTTTGAGAGTCTAAGAGGAGATGGGTGAGAAGGGTTTGTGAACGAAGGAAGTAGAAGGATTGGTGGGCCTTGGGAGGGGAGGCTTTGAGGAATGAGGAGTTAATTTTTCTTTTTATTATAAAATACCCCCAATTTGGGGGAACTCAAAAATTGTATTGGAGAGGATTATTTTGGAGGGTTTTGGGAGGGCTTAGATAAATTCTTCAAATCAAATCTATATTATTATAATACTTTTAAAATTAAAAATACACTGTTCATAAACATTCATTTATCATTCTCTAAAAAATACTCTTTCAAATGAAGTACAAGTTTCTCTATATTTCCATCTCTTCCTCTTCCCCCAACACCTTTTCCTCCCCTCTAAACTCCCAAACAAAGCCTTAAGGGAGTATGTAGGTAAGGTGGTTTGATGGGATGGGGGAAGTACATAATTGTTGGAGAGATATAACACTTGAGGCTTCCCCCAATTGAAAACGAATCACAATATTTGCCATTTCAAATCTTGTGTTGAGTTAAGCAGAATGGACCCAGAAGAGTAATATAACAAAAGCTTACTTCCCAAAATTAAGTTGATTGAATCCTGAACTTCTATTTCACACTTAATCAAGATTCCAAACAAGGGAATCATAGTTAAGCAGGAAATTATCCATTATTTTGAATGAAAAAACTTTTACCAATGGCCCTTTTCCATTTGGCTTTGTGTATATCATAAATTAGCTGTTTTATTCGTGGCATCCTATTTCACACTTCAAATGTATGATTTCTCACCCAATTATAAATGATACAGGTGTTCAACGGAAGCTGGATATGGTAAATCAGGTCAGTTATTCTTGCTGCATCCTTATAAACAAGCACTTCATCGTGCGCACACATTCTTTTACCCCATGATCTCAAAAAAATCAATTTTATTTTTAATTTGAGGATTGGAATTTTTTCCCCCTTTCTTGGGATATTGCTTTGCTGGATGTATATTGTATTTTTGTTTCTTAATTTTATCATCTATTTCACACCAATAATTTATCTCTGATTCTTTTATAGGATGGAATTAAGAATGAAAAATCAATGAAGACTACTACACAATCGAAATATTGGCACCCAGGAAAGGAAAGTCCAAGTAAGTTTTACAGTCCGTTTTGTTAAATTATTGTTCAGGATAGTCTTTTGGGCAAAATGATTGATTGATCGGGATTGGAGGGTTTTGGGTGAAAGATGCACCAGCTACATGACAATGCACCAGCTACATGACAATGCACATCACCTTCTGTTTTTTCCCTTTTTTCTTTTGGGGATGTTCCCTCTCCTATTTTTTTTTACGGCTGTTTGAAGAGAATGCACTCATGTCGTCGAGAAATTTTAGCGATTTCGTTATATTCCCATTTTTCTATTATTCAGTATTTTCAAGAAGGTTCTTTCTTTTTAAAATTTGCCACTCCTAACCACATACACATACACCGAGTAAATACGAGTCCAAAGTGTTACCTGGTCCATCAGCCCAGCCCTCTCATCTGGTGTAAATCTTAATACGATAATGGGCTGTGTAATTCCTTGAATGAAGTATGAATAGTTTGTTCTATGAAATTTACTGGATTATAGAAGTGTTGTTTTTATTTATGGAAATTTGTGTTGGTTGTTGGCAGCTTCTGTGATTAAAGGAAGAACTACACATGAGATTTCAGAAACAGCCGAGAGGTTGGCCAATATGTCTATTGGTAATCGAAGACAATCCATGGGGCAACCCCGGCCTCCTCCCATGAAAGCTGGAGTCAATTGGAGTTCTGAATCTCCTAACTTCATGTTCAGGCCTGCACCACAGATTCAGACCGGAAGAACATACACAAGAAAAGTTGCTGGATGAGAAGTACAAGTTCAATATCGCGAATGCTCTGGTTTAAATAATATATTTGGGTTTTGGTTGTATTATGTTTTACTGCAAATCAAGTATTGCCTGTGTGGGACAAAAACACATGAGCTGATGCCTATTAATAAGTATACATATCATATTATGAACTTCTATGATGTGTTGGAGACGTTCATAAATCATGTCCTGGTTCTCTTGGCTCATAGACAAATATGTGTAAATGGCGGTCTTAAGTCTTAATAACAACACCCCATATTCAGTGTTTGGGTTGTGTATGTCTTTATTTTTAATTTTTAATAATGTGAATTCTATTTACTAGTAATACTGTGAAGGCTGGTATGTTATTGTGATTTGATGGGTTTTTTTGGTCCAATTATAATTCTTAAGTTCTTCATTTAATTTTTTCTATCCCCTTATTAGTTCTCCTAATATTATCACAAGTGATTGGTTTTTTCTTTAGTTTCTTCTCCTTGTCTCGGGTCATTCAAGGGAAAAGATGAAATTAATCTATACTTTTTGCTAGTTTTTGCTTGTATTTATGCGTAGTACCTTAGTCCTTTGCAATTTTTTTGAGAGCTCGTAAATATAATTACTGAATAATATATTTTAGAAGGTTCATAGTACTCGGGTTGGTAAAAAACAGTTGGGAGTAAATATTTCAGATTAAAGCTAGCAGCTTCTTTACATGAAGCACATCTTACAATTCAGGAGATGTTTTGAATATGAAACTAGATGGAGACCCACGCGATGCCCGGCTGTAAAATAGTTAAATCACAAATGGTCAAATAATAATGTTCAAAATATGAGATGTTCATGTTATCTTCAAATCAAGGTAGTTTTCATGGAAATATTAGAGCATTTCCAATGGGTTCCTTACTTAACAAAGACCACTCTTGTTAAGGACTCCATTAGAGGAAGAAAAAAAGAGTACCTATTTAGTAAAAAACAACTATATAAAGACCCTCTTATCTCTTGAGCGACTAATGAGTTCCATGTTTAAAATAAGTAATAAAATATGTACAAGTTGGTCCCACTTTCAAAAGAAGTAGTATTTTATAATATATAATTTAATAAAATAAATTACTTTTATATAATGACGTAAAGTTAGTGTGACCTATTTAAGCACTTTTCATTGGAGTCATTAATAAGAATTTTTATTAAAAAATTATTAATAAATGAGTTGAACATGTGGGGTCTATTAAATGAGTCCTTATTAATAGACTACTATTATGGATGCTCTTAAAATTCTTATTTATTTATAAATGTTGGTATTCTAAATTTAGTTTTTAACAAAGTCATTTTATTTCAAAAATGTTCCAACCTCAATTTAGTTGTAGAAGACATATTCAGATCTACGAATAACTTTACACTGAAGTTCACTTTGAATTAAGTGCCTTAATGTTAAGTTTGTGTTGAAACCTTCAATATTGGGTCGAGCCTACACTGCACCTGTAGAGGATTGTAAGACTACCCCAGTGGTGAAGTCTCCATCATTTAAGACCTGATATCTAATAGGGGAATATTTTTTTGGAGGACTTCTAAGACTTAGGTCTCATTTAAGACCTCAATTCTTAAGTGGATTCCACACTACTTTTTATTAAAATAATCATTGTATTGTTAGAATGTAAATGATGAAGAGTTAGTGGTTGAACTGATTTAGACCTTTTGTCAGAGGGTCTCCATTGGAGTGACCGGGTGCTTATTAAAAAATTATAAGAGTAAAATGTACACGTGAGACCTGTTTAAGAACTCCAAATTGAAGGTCTCTATTGTGGATGTTTTTTTACTCATAAAATCTCAAGGGTGAAAATATATAAATAGAGTGAAATATCTCATTGTTATGTTATGCTCAAAAAATTAATTAGGAAGGATATTAAAAAAAGTAGACCTTTATATATATTAGTTTCTAAATGTGTATGCACCAAATGATTCTGGTGGGTGAGATAGTCAAATGAGTTGAGCTGCTATCGATGAATGATCTACCGTGTTTGGATGAATCCAATCTTTGTGGAAGAGAACATGATTCAATCCAATAAGAGGCATGACTCAACATATGATATGTAATAGACTTTTTATATAAAAAAAACATATGATATATATCTAATAATGATAAGATTAATGTGTAGTTGAGTGGTATTGACAATTACGAAATAGCCTTAAACTAAAAAAAACTGAAGTAGTTGAATTTAATGAGATATAATAGAGAATGCAATATACAGTAGAGTGTGGGTGTTTCGGATAAAGAAGCCATCATAGAGAAAAATATGAATCAGAATGAGAGAGTAGTGATAATAATGCAATGATGAGATGTCAACAAAATGGTTTTGGGGTCTGAATTATTAAATATAATAATAGATAGATTGAGAATTATGAGACTTGGTAACTTGAAGAGATATAACTTACAAGTGGCGCCAAAAAATGAAAAAAAAAATAAAAAATAAAAATCTAAGGACGTGGTGCAAAGGTTATGAAATATCACCCAACACTACTAGTCTAGTTGTTGATAATTGTAGTATGTGAATGTTGTAAGATTTTAAAGGTAAAAAAGTAAGTTTCAAAATCCTTTACGGTTCTTGTGAACCAAACATAAGAGTTAAAATTCCTCCCCTCTCCTCTTATCTTTTAAAAGAGATATATATCTCTTTTTCTCCCCTTCCCTTCCTCCATTTAAATCCCTCACCTTACTTCTGTTGAACCAAACCAACCTTAAGTTCGATAAAGAACTAAATCAATTCAAAATTTGGTTATACAGTGTTGTATCAACTAATTCCTCTTTTTTTTTTT